>Ga0222717_10000696_pt1 | contig 28699 bp, 35 predicted proteins | sample C33_18DmetaG_FD_165053 | JGI IMG/M metagenome (GOLD analysis project Ga0222717, IMG submission 165053) | Estuarine water microbial communities from San Francisco Bay, California, United States - C33_18D | ecosystem: Environmental > Aquatic > Marine > Unclassified | place: USA: California... | reverse complement strand
CACAGAGATTACGAAGCTAACGAAGGTAAGTATGGTGGAAACAAAGGCGATGAGTCTAAGTCCCACAGAGATTACGAAGCTAACGAAGGTAAGTATGGTGGAAACAAAGGCGATGAGTCTAAGTCCCACAGAGATTACGAAGCTAACGAAGGTAAGTATGGTGGAAACAAAGGCGATGAGTCTAAGTCCCACAGAGATTACGAAACTAAAGAAGGTTCAGTTCGTTCTAATGTTAACGGTAGAATGACTAATAAAAAACCGAATAACTTTCCTAAATCTCTTAAGAGACCGGCACAAAGAAACGAGTCAGTTAATAAAGAAATTGCACAGTTAAGAGAAAAGAATGAAGAGTACCGTAAGGCGCTTAACATCTTTAAAGAAAAACTTAATGAGGTCGCAGTTTTTAATTCTAACTTAGCTTACGCTACTCGTTTGTTCACTGAGCACTCTACGACAAAGAAAGAAAAAATAAATATACTAAGACGTTTCGATGGTGTCGAAACTATTAAAGAGTCAAAGTCTCTTTATAAGTCACTCAAAGAAGACTTAGGTGGAAAAGGACAGTCGGTTGTTACTGAATCAGTACAATCTAAAGTTCAAAAATCACCATCTAATGGTTCTGCGAATAACTTAATCGAGAGCAAAACCTATGAAAATCCACAGTTCTTAAGAATGAAGGATTTAATGGGTAAACTAAAATAAAAATAAAAATTCCAAAAAAATATTAAAATGGGAGCATTATTAGAATCAGGTCTAGTTGGTAACATTGGTCTTAAGCACTTAAAAGTTATCAAGGAGGACACAATCAATAAGTGGGACAAATTAGGGTTCCTCGACGGTCTTAAAGGACACATTAAAGAAAACATGGCGCAATTGTATGAAAACCAAGCGTCACATTTGATAAACGAAGCATCTGCTTCAGACAGTTCAGGTTCATTTGAAACTGTTGTTTTCCCAATCATCAGAAGAGTATTCTCTAAGTTGTTGGCTAACGACATCGTTTCAGTTCAAGCAATGAACTTACCAATCGGTAAGTTGTTCTACTTTGTACCAAAAATTCAAAGTGGTAATGATGGTCCAGGTTCACACAGACAACCATTTGGCGCACCTGGTAACAGCGAATCAGACCCAGCGGCTGGATATGACTCAGGAACTAACCTTTATGATAGATTTTATGAAGGAAGTACACCAAACTCTGACCCAGCTGGATTATTTGATTATTCAAAAGGTCAGTGGAGTGCTCAAACAAAAACTCTTGTTCCTGCAGTATGGAATAACGGTGAATTAGTTGGTACTACATTGGCGTTAGCTTTAGGTGCTGCGGCAGGTACACCTGGTACAGGAGCTGCTGATGGTAACGTTCGCTCGTTAATCTTTGTATTATCAGGATTTAGTTCATCAGGAGCTGGTAAATTAATCGGACCTGATGGAAATGAAATGGATACTGAAGATTTCTTAGCTTCATTAGAAACTTATGAAAACGGAACACCTGATACATATTTTAACTTTAGAGTAGTTACTCAAAAGTACGGTAAAGGTATTGTACAGTATGGTAGTGAGCAAAAAACTACTTTCTATTCAGGTAGTAATCCTGGTCCTGGTGGAAGATACGACGATATCTGTGATGTCACAGGTAAAATCTATTTAGAGTTAGACTTCTCAACACCTGTTGTAGGATGTCCAAACTGTTCAATCGACGGATATACAGGAACCACTATAGCATCAGGAGATACTTTTGACGCTTATTACAGAGTTTATGAAAGTCTTGAGTTTGAAGATAAGATTGGTGAGGTTTCATTTGACCTTGACGCTGTTACTGTTTCTGTTACAGAAAGAAAGTTAAGAGCACAATGGTCACCAGAACTAGCACAAGACGTCTCTGCGTTCCACAACATTGATGCGGAAGCTGAATTGACAGCATTGTTGTCAGAGCAGGTTGCGGCTGAGATTGACCGTGAAATCTTAAGAGACTTAAGAAAAGGTGCGGCTTGGAGTTTAAGATGGGATTACAACGGTTGGAGAAGAATCTCTAACGGTTCTGTGAACTATAACCAAAAGGATTGGAATCAGACATTGATTACTGCAATTAATCAGATTTCAGCTCAAATCCATAAGTCAACTTTAAGAGGTGGCGCAAATTGGGTTGTTGTTTCTTCTGAAATTTCAGCTATTTTTGACGACCTTGAGTACTTCCACGTTTCAAACGCTGCTCCTGACCAGGACCAGTATAACATGGGTATTGAAAGAGTTGGAACATTGTCAGGTAGATATCAAGTTTACCGTGACCCTTACTTCCCACCAAACACAGTGTTGTTGGGACACAAAGGTTCATCATTACTTGATACTGGATATGTATATGCACCGTATGTACCGCTTCAGTTAACACCTACAATGTATAACCCATTCAACTTTACACCAATTAAGGGTATCATGACTAGATACGCTAAGAAGATGGTGAACAACCGTTTCTATGGTAAGATTACAGTTGATGGAGTTAGAACATTTGACTTAAAAGAATTAAGATAATATCTATCTTAATAGTAAAAAGAAAAAGGGAACCAAATCGGTTCCCTTTTTTATTTCTTACAACTTCTACAATTAGATTTTTCGGTCTTACAGATTTTAGAATCTTCACCATATAACATACAACGTAATATCATTAACTCCATTCTGTGTGACTTAAAAATATCGTCATCATTAGATTTATGACCTTTTAAAGTTGCACTTGTAATCTCGGATTGTAACTCAATAATTCTACTCGACAATTGGTTCTTCGTCATTTTTTTCGTCCTCTGATAGAGGTTGTGGAGTAGTTAACGCTCTAATTGCTTTTGACACTACTTCAGACTCCTCTATATCATATATCCCTTTATTGTGTGCATATCTTGCGGCATGTACTAAGCAAAATAATGCTTGGTCTAAATTCATTTCGTCTATAAATTTATTTAACTCATGAGGTTCTCTATAATTTATAGTATTAAATAGAGTATTTACATTTTGATTCTCATTTTCCATACTAATTCCTTTTTTACTAATATTTATTAAAAAACTTAATAAAGTAAATATGGATAGGTATATTTTATCTGAAGATTTAGCCGTATGGTTCGGAAAAAAGAAAAAAAAGAAAGGTTCTAAACAACCAAAAGGTCCTTGGGTTAACATCTGCAAAAAAAAGAAGGGGGGCGGTCACCCGTCTTGTGGTAGAAAAGATTCTGATAAAGGGGGTTATCCCGTATGTAGGGCTGCAGGTGTTGCCGGTAAAATGTCACAATCCGCAAAAGACTCTGCTTGTCAGAGAAAAAGAGAAAAAGAAAAGAAAGACCCACAAACAGGTAAAGGGCAAAAACCGACAAGAATTAAAATTAAGAATCATAAAAAGAAAAAATCAAAAAATGAATCTATGTATCTTAAAAATATAATAAAAGAATCTATTAATAAAAAAATAATAGAAAAAAATATTATTTCAGAAGAAATGAAATATCACATAAATAATAATTTATCAATAACCGATAATATTTTTAGACATGGTAGTGAAAAGTATTTTGAGATTGTAAATGAGGCTAGACATCTACATAAAAATGGATATCGGTTTAATGATTTTGACACTGAGATTTTAGAGTCTGAGGTTGGTACTTTTGTTAAATTAATTAATGGGGATACCGTAGCCTTGGACTTTCCCTTTGAATATGTAAACTTAACTGAAGCTGAGTATAAAGGTAAAAAAGTAAGTTTGAACAAACCTAAGTCAGGTGGTTCAAAAAAATGGTATGTTTACGTAAGAAACCCTAAAACAGGTAACATAAAAAAGGTAAGTTACGGTTCTCCAGTTATGACGGCTAAATGGAATGACCCGGCAGCGAGAAAATCATTTGCCGCTAGACACAGATGTGAAAAGAAAAAAGATAAAACAAAGGCGGGGTATTGGGCGTGTAGGGCTCACAAAGATTTCGGTAAAAATGTATCAGGTAGATTTTGGTAATGGTGTACTCACAAGAAAACATTACAGATAATAAATTCAAACGAGTTTTTTCTTCAGAAGTTTCTGAGAAAGAACTCGTTTGGCATAGAGATAAAGAAAATCGTATAGTGGAAGTATTAGAGGATACGGATTGGTATTTTCAAATGGACAATGAGTTACCTATACCCCTTAAAAAAGGAGTTAAATTTCAAATACCTAAGGAGACCTTCCACAGAGTTATTAAGGGTTCTGGTGACCTTAAAATCCTTATAGAAGAGTATTAAAACCCGTGTTTAGCGGGGGCGACTTTAAAGCTATAAGATTTATCTGTATACGCTTTAGGGTGCATATCACAAAAGTAATCAACAGCCCTATCAAAGGTGGCTGCTTCAGTTTCCAAGATTAATTCATCTTCTTTTAATAACTGGTAAGTTCTGTAGTTAACACGATTCATTTTCAAGATGTTTTTACAAATATAAGATTTATTTATACACTAACAATAATTTCCTGAACATTTTTTCTCACCATCTAAACCGGGCATCGTTCCTTTACATACTTGTACGGCATAACCATTAGCATATGCTGATGGGTAAACCTCATACTTGGATTTTGCTGCGTTAATACCGCGAGAACATAAAGTTGTATCTTTCTTTTTAGATTTCTTTTTAGATTTCTTTTTAGATTTCTTCTTTTTTTCGGAAATAATTTGTTGTATCATTTCAACTAAATCTCCTTCTGTTAATTTAATACTTTTCATTTTTTGTTAACTATTTGAAATTGTAATTCTCGTTTATAGGTATTAACCTCTCTGTCAGTAATGACTTTTATGTCTATGAAATATTCATTAGGTATCTTATCTTTGGTATCGAATATGAAATAGTATCCGCTAGCCGTTCTATTAATATCTGTCCAATCTTGGACTTGTACCTCAGTCATCCCCTCTCTCACATATATTCTATAGTAAGCGTCAACGTGTGTTAATACCTCCTTTGTGGTATATGCCTTTTTTAGTACTACGTTAACTTTTCTAATATCTGTATTTAGTATTTTTTCATCTTGTTTAATTCCATAAAAATCAAATCCATATATCTTAGGTTCATTATCTTCCATTCCTATTTGGTATAAATCAGATAATGAATGTAAAACAAATTGATTTTCTACGTTATTTAACGTTACCCCATTAACTGATATACCTTTCCATGTATCGTAAAACACACAGGGGACTGTAGATGACGTTAAACCGCTAACGTTAACCTCGTATACCCCTTTAGATATTTGACACGTTGTAAGGTCGTTAAAACCACTTACAACTCCCCCTGTGGAGTCTAAGATGTCCACCGTTGGATTTGAGTCAAAACTTTGGGGGTTACCGTATCTAAACGAGTATAAATATAACTTATTATTTCTTTTTTCGTAAAAGGTATTTCTATCGTCTTGGATTAAATCACTATATGAAGTTTCTAAGAACGGCTCATAAAAGGTTTGAGTATGTCGAGAGAAAAACCCAACAGAGTAATTCTCAGTAAGACCTGATATGTTTTCAACATCAGGTACGAACGCTATTCCCCATCCCGTAGTTCCTGTTGTGGAACCTGTTATTATATCGTTTATCTCATTAGTCATATCAAATTCAATATCCTCATTACCAAACTCAAAATGTTGAGTATCGATAATCGTTAAACCTGAATAGTTTAAACCTGAGATATTTGTTATCGAATTAGTATTACTATATAAACCTTCTTCGGACCAATTTTTAATTGTACTTCTTTGAAACCAATTAACAGGTCGGCTTGAGTATGATTTATCTGTTTCTATTATATTCTGTACTGAAACTGTATTAGTACTGCTTCGGGCTTGACCTTCGTAATAGTCAGTTCCTACACCTTCGTCCCATGTTTGAGGGTCTCCAGTTGAACCGGATGTTTTGGGTATTCTAAATAGAACTAAGTCAAAAGATGTTGCCCTTCTTCTACCGTTAGACCATTTTTCATTTAATAACTCTTCATCAAAAGATGAAGTATTAGTCATTTTTAATTTATGTGTGAGATTATAACTACAACCAGTAGATATTTCACCTGACGAGACTTTTGATTGTAAATCGTCAATATCCACATCGAATATAAAACGAGTAAAACCTATAGGTGATATAATGTTATTTACATTACCATAAAATAACTCCACAACAGGGTTCCTACCCGTATTAGTGTATGAATTATATAATATAGTGTCATTTTTACTAAAATATGAACGATGAAGTGACATAGATAAGTTTTTTATATAAATATTCAGTTTATACGAATATTCTTATTTAAAATCTTATCTTGCGCATTTAATAACTCCTCAAGAAGTTTATCTACAGTAACACCATCCGAACTTTGTTTTACTGGTTCTAATCCAGGGTATGAGTGAACATGACCAGTTAAAAATCTCACAATAAGATTAAGTAAATCTATTAACTCCTCACCTCTAACCATAGAGGATGTTTTAGGTTCAATCTCATCTGCCACTAAATTTTCATTTATTCCATATATTGTGTCGGACAAATCAATTTTTCCCTTAACTCCTGATTTTTGTGATTTATGGGATAACAAATAAATTTCATCACCACCTAAAATACCAACAGATTTATTAAAAGGTTCCACTTTTTTAGGTATAATATTTTGTTTTGTAGGTTTAAATGGTACCGAATCTGTTTTATTTTTATCATATACTAAACTATAACCTTTACTTGGACCATCGGTAGGTTTGATAGAAACTTGAGATATTATACTACCCACATTAAACACTACTTGGGGGTTAGTTGACGAATTTACACCATTTAAAAGTTTGTATAAACTTTTTTGAGGTCTAAAATAAAAGGGAAAAATACCTCCTGAGTCAAACCTTTTAGGACCGCTAATTGTAATATTTTCAGATTGTTGTGTAACAATATCAGATATATTTGACTTAATAAAACCCTCTAAAACTTTATTAATTAAGGTCTTCACTTGATTCACACTTTTTGACTCAAAAGATATTTTAGTCATTAAAGATTTAGAGGTTTCAGGTATAGGTAAATTTACTGATATTGATTTAGTAGATACGCTCAATCCCCCCTCTTGCGCTAAGTTATAAATATAAATATTACCTCTAAACTTACTCTCTTGATTTTCAGGATTAATAATATCGTATTCTATTAAAGATTTTAAATTTTTATCTTCTGAATTAAATATAAATTTTTTTTCTGGTGTACCATAAACGGTTCTAGAATCAAATTTACTTAATTGTAAAAAAGAACGCTTTTCATTTTTTCTTGGGGTCTGACCTACTTGAAAATTTTTATTTTTACCCGCCCTTAAAAGTACGGTATTGTCTTTTATTACTATATCACAACTACCTCTACCGTATATTGTTATATCATTAGGGTCGGCATATATACCTTTAGAGTCTTGAATAAAATACTCCCCCTCTTCGTTTAATAAATTTGGAAATGGTTTATTTCTTGAACCCTCATCTAAATTAGTAACTGATGAGTCATAGACTTCTACATTTGATGTGGTTGGAGAGCTGTATACCCCTCCGATATAGTATTTATCTTTACTACCTTTTCTGGTTATATTATTATAAAAAAGGTGTACATACTCATTTATTTTAGGAGGTGTATTAATAAAAAAGGGTAACAAAGGTTTGAAAACAAAGGGGTCTTTTTCGTCCCAATTTCGATAAGTTCGTTTACCAAAATTTTCGTTAGCAATTTCTCTATCAGATTGATTTTCAGTCTTTAGTATTGCCCTAATCCGACCAAGTCTCATCGGGTCGTCATTATTAATACACTGACCTTTATATATTAATTGTGAATTTAATATATCCCTATTATTACTTTTACCTTCAAAACTCATAACTTATTTCTGGTTTTGTATTCCTCTAATATATTATTATAATTTTTTTCTAAAGAATCTAAATGGTGAGTAAGCTTAACTAAGAGTTTTTTAGTGTCCTCAAAATCTTCACTTATTAAACCTAAACCAAATTCTAACTCTTTATTAGGTAAAGATTTATAATTTAAAATAACATTTTTTAATTTATCGTCCATGTTTAATAACTTTTTCCAACTGCTTTTATCGGAAAGGTTACACCCCCACCAAAAGCCGCGACTGCGGTTGGGGGTACCCATACTTCGGTTTTACTATTGTTAAGACTTTCTTGATTATTACCTTTTAATTGTTGAAATATAGATGGTAACATTAAATTAGGTGACCCATCAGGCATATCACCTGTAGGGAGACCTAATTTTTGTAAATTTTCAGTTACGTTAGCCATAGCTCTGGTTGGTGAATATCCTGGTAATAAATTTGCAGATGCAAGCGCGAAGTTAGGGATACCTGTACCACCTCCTGTCGGTATTAGTTTTAATAAGTTTAATATTTCATCTACTACACTCTTACACTGACGCCAATCCACAATACCTGATACAATTTGTATTAATGCGTAAATAATAGAAGTTATAATACTTAACTGAGCATTTTTAGACTCTTTTACTATCTCAATTAATAGTGTTTCAACTAACTGTCTTAGATTAACTTTTAATAATTTAAAAAGCTCTTCAATAAAGATGGCACCAATACGGCTAACCAAATTAATTAAAAAACTTTTCATATTTCTCATAAATGTTTCAAAACCTTCAATCTCATTAATTATAGCACTACCTAAAGATTTTAATATTACCATTAAACCTAATAGTACTTTTGGTGATAAAATAGTTAGGACAACTGACTGTGGTATTATTTTTAATATCCCACTTTTTATTGATACGTTTACATTAAGACCGTCAGGTAGTTGTAACTTCCAATTATCGTCCTTAGACATATTATCCACAACTTCTTCAATAAAATAATCAATTTTTTCATTCTCAGGTAACGAGGACATATTTTCTATAGAATTCGATAAAGACTCTACGTTTACAGGAACTTTAATATTATCACAATCCTCAAACTCAGTAACACCATTTACCATGTTATTTACTTCATTTTCTATATTCCTTAAGTCTATAGAATCCATTTCAAAAAAAGACTGGTCTAAAGTATCTAAAGCCGAATTCTTAGCATTTCCTGAGACATCAATCTCTTGATTGTTATCAAAACAAAGACCAAGAATTCTCTGTACTATCTTTTCAAATTTCGACTGTTCCTCTTTCTCACTCGTTGTTAAATTTGCTGATATATCGATAAAATTAGTAAGAGAATTCATAATTTTAACCGAAAGACCATCAAAGTTTAAAAAATCAATAGAACCATAATAATCTCTTAAAAAATCGGAAACTCTATTTAAATTAGGTCTATTTCTTAATGTTACTTCATAAAAATTACCATAATATGTCGTACCATTTTTAACGTATGAGGTGACATAATTAATATTCATAATGGGGTTGTTAGCGGAACCTATATAATCACTACCATATTCGTCGCTAAAAGAAAAACCCTCATTTTGAAGTCGATTATATAACTCCTTATCCATGGAATACGGTTGAGCCCCATTTACTGGATTATTTAACTCATATAAAATACTATTAAAACCTTCTTCGGGGTCCTTTTTCAAAAGTTTAAATAAATCTATTTGATTTACTCTCACGTATATTTTATTAGGACCACTATTATCATCATTACCCTCAAAAGTTTGTTCTTGAGAGCATCCAGCAACTTTCATACTCTCCTCAACTAACACTTCTGAAATTCTACTTTTAGTGTTTTGACTAGCTAAAAGAATTTGTTTTAAAAGAAAATCAATACTTTTAGAATTTTTAGCGGGATTGGACGGCATAGACAACTTAAACAAATCTATTAACTCCTCGAACTGATTTTTTATTTGTGTTTGTGCTCTCTGCTTAACATCTCCCATCGAATTAAGCTGTTTTACTGCCTCACTTTTAGACAGTTCAAAATTATCACCACTAGATAGTTTTTTTAATTTTTTTTCTGTTTCCTGTACGCTAATGGTAGTACCATAAGAAACTACTTTTGATGATGCCTCCTCAAATCCTTGTTTAACGTCTGTAGCCATAATTAACTCATTTTATAACCATCTTTATTATTATCGTCAGTATCTTTATTAATTAAAGCTTGTAATACATCGTCGTCCATTTCCGCTAAGTTAAAATCATCCTCACTATTGTTTGTTGATTTTTCCCATATTGACGACTGTAGTTTAGATAATGATAATTTTTTTTCTATGGTATCGTTTATGATTTTTTGTTGCTCTTTAATAACAGGACCTATAACCGCCATATCTTCAGCACCTTTCAAAAGGTTTAACATTTTATTTTGTATACGTACCGCAGTTGCTCTCTGCTCGACAAGTTCGTTATATATTTCTTGCATTAACCCTAAAACAGAGTCTTTACTTAAAATTATTTCTTTCTTTTTTGGTCTACCCATAATAATATAAATATTTTGAATTTATATTTTATAGATTATTTAATTTAACAGTCAAATCAAAGTATAGATTTTTAAACTTTTTCATAGAAGTTCTTATCTCTTTCGTGGTTAAATTAGTCATTTCTCTCAGTGATAATAATATGATATTCTTATTAAATTTATTATTATCCGTACCAATAAAAATATCCTCATAATTTTCAAATAACTCAATTAAGGCATATCCTAATTTTAATTCATTATTATTTAAATCAGTATTATCAATAAAAGTATTTAATTCTTTTATGAACTCTTTTATTACTTTTTCTGGTAATAATTTTTCATACTCTAAATAATATACCATATCAGGTCTACTTTCTAATTTAGTCGTGATATCCTCATATGATATTTTTCTATTTTGTTCTTTTTGGTCTTTTATTATTTGACCCATTAAATAGTTTTTACATATGGTACCAAAATAAGAGTAAGCCTTTTTATTTTTATCAGGTTTAAATTTATCAACTTTAGTCATTAAAAATGAATGGGTATCATTATGAATATCCCTGAACTCCATATTTTTACGATATAATTTATATCTTCTAATAATAGATTCTATCATTTTATCTAAAGGTGCCCTTAAAAACTCATTATATATGCTGTTTTTTTCCTCCCATGTAGAGGCAGTCAAGAACATCCTAACCGCCTTCTCCTCTCTTACATCAAAATAATTTTGAGATTTGGCCTTTCTTCCCCTCTTACCTTTAGTTTCAGGATTTACAGTATTTCCCGTTTCATTTAATAACATTAAATATCAATCACTTCATATTTTATATCTCTATCATCTTTAAAGAAATGTTCTTTTTTCGCCGATTCAATCCAAAAAGAAACTTCTTCTTGAGTTAATGGATAATCCCCATTTTTATAGTTCCAAAAAATTGAACCTTCCCTCATATTAGAGTGTTTATACCCAATTCTAGGTATAGTCATTATTTCTACAGAGTTATAAGTTAATCTTAATAGTAATTCATACACAAAGGTTAATTTAAACGATTTCTTAAACCCTCCAAAGTCGTCAAATATTGATTTTTTAAATACCATTCCACTCGTTTGGAAATTCTGATAGTTTAGTAATACCTCGTTGGTTAGTATTCCGATTTCACTGTTCATGTTAGCCGCGAATGTGGCTTCATTAGTAAATCCAGCGAATGTGTCATTTTCGTCAGTATCAACAACGATAGGTAAAAACCCTTTTATGTGTGGGTAAGCGTTAATATACTTATAAACGTTTCTAAACCATATACTTGATATCTCATCATCAAATTCTAATACTGTCACCCATTCGTGAGATGACTTTTCAATACCTAAATTAACTTGAGTACTAAAGTCCGTGTCTCCTTCATTATGAATAACATTAGTGGTTAACCCACTAAAGTCCGTATTATTAATTTGTTCAACTAAACTCTCTTCCCCTGAATGGACTATAACCAACTCAATATCATCTACAACATTTTCACCTCTTACAGATTCTTTAATTTGTTGCTGTACTGAAACAATACAAGATTTAAACAGGTCTGTAAAATTTTTATGTTTAGAAGATTCTACAGGTAAAACTACTGATATATTTAATTTTTCCATTTTAATTAATTTTCTTCTTCTACTTTTATTTTTTCTAATTGAACCTCAAAAATTTCTCTACGAGAGTTAAAGTAACTCTCAAATAATTCAATAACCGAAGACTTAAAAGAATCGTCGTTTTTATACTCTTCAGATGTTTCAATTCCCTTATCGTACAATTCAATGTTAACATTGTCTTCTAACCAATTCTGTATGTACTCCGCAAGTATATCATGAATGTTATTTAACTCATATGTCCATATACCATTATTATCATTTAACCATTCTGGCTTCATATTTGGAACCTTTCCGATTACTGGAGTATTACTCGCCATTGATTCGATAGGGTAAGTACCAAACCCTGAAATATCGTCAACCCATACTGAGACAAACGCGTCTTTTAAATATTCCGCAAATTCTTTAGTATCTAAATTTCTCATATCCCTAAAAGTAATCCATCTATATTGAGGGTATTTTAAATAAAAAGTTTTTATTATTTTCATAGTATCCCTTTGGTCTCTTGTGTGAATAGAGACTATTGGTTTAGATGGTAATGTTTTAGGTGTAAATTCTTCAGTAATAAGTGGTTTAATTATATCGTAAGATATATTTTTCATTACTTCTGAAATGTATTTCTTTTGTGTTTCACTGGTTGTGATACATTTTAAAAATCCGTATTGTGACCAAGATGTACCCGCTTGTAATGTCTCTAACATATGGTCGTAAGCCTGACATAAAACAATTTTGGCACATGTCATTTTTGATACTTGTTCCATAACATGACCATACACTTCAGGTATTATGATAAAATCTTCAGGTGAAATTTGTAAATTTTGATTTTCTATCGATGAATGTGTAATTTCCATGTATTTTTCACCCATCCATGATGAAACACCAGTATAATCATTTTTTTCATGCATTATAAAGGTATTATAACCTTCTTCTTTTAATGTTTGAGCCATTTGATATGACATCCTAACACCGGCCTTAGGATTACCTTTAGTATCCTGTACCATAAAATAAATTCTAGAGGACTTATCACGTAAGTTCTCGATAGACTTTTCTACTTTTAGTAACGTTTCTTCATTCATTTTTATAAATGTTTTAATATTTGATGTTTTAATAATGTATTAAATGCAATTTTAAAGGGAATACTTAAATTCTTAACTGAGTGAATACCTAAATTCTCATCAACTTCCTCACGTTCAGTCATAATAACCTCAAGCATCATCTTTAAAACTTCAAATGAAACTAAGTTTATAGTTTGTTCAGTTTCACCACTTACTGTGGGGACAGACATATCAATCGTATCACTTAACTCATTTAAATCTATGTAATACATTTCTCCTAAAATTTCCAACATAGTATTATATATTAATTTTTTTTAATACTTCAGATAGTTCTTCAATGTTAGAGATATTGTAATCCCCATTAAACTCAGAATTATATGTAGTTATTACTTTTATTATTGTTTTATTATCATTTTTTAATGATAATAAATCGGGGTTTGATGTAATAATAACATCAAATGAATCGAAAGTATCTGATAAAGTAACTTTCGAATAGAATTTAATATTTTCAATTAAACATCCGTATTTAGATAGGAAAAATAAAGTCGCCGGTTTGGATTTACCTATCTCATCTGAGATTATTGTTATTTCGTTAAAATCTCTAAAATCCACATATATATCATTTAAAATATTAAATGTGTTATTCTGTATTGATGGACTGTGTCCGAATATTTCCATAGGGAAATCAACATAAAAAAAATTATATAAATCTTCTGACTTATCAAACTTAAAATGGTCAATTAAGTTCAGAGAGGTCACGGGTAAGTCTAATTCATAATCAAAAGAATCTTCATTTTCGTCTTCTTTAACCCATTCTTTTGTTTCTTCATTATAGTGAGAAGACGATGATTCAGATAATTCATCTAAATAAAATTTTTCGTAAACCTGGGCTGATTTACCAAAAACGTCCCTAACCACACCATTTAAATCTATCGCTATTTTCATTTTATTCGTACTTATCTAAAATTTTACTTATTAAAGGATTCCTTATAATATCCTTATTCTCAAACTCAAAAACTCCGATATTTTCAATAGTTCTAAACCTTCTTAAAGCATCATATAACCCTGATTGTGTTTTATCTCTATAACGGTCTGTTTGCTCTACATCACCTGATATTAAAAATTTAGAATTAAAACCTATTCTAGTTAATAGTAGTTTCATCTGAGATGGAGTTGAATTTTGAGCCTCCTCAAAGATTAAGATAGAATTATCAATATTCATTCCTCTCATGTATGCTAATGCAAAAACTTCAATAACATCATTTTGTTTTAATTTTTCTCTCGCTTCTTTACCTATGATTTTATTTAGTAGATAGTAAGACGGAAAAATATAAGGGTCTAATTTCTCTTCTAAATTACCCGGTAATGAACCTAACTTCTCTTCAGCCTCAACCGCGGGTCTAACTATAATTATTTTTTCATATGCGTTATCCTTATCTAAAAGTAAATCTATAGCCGCTCTCATGGCGATAAAAGATTTACCCACTCCTGCAGGTCCTGAACATATTGTTATCTCGTTATCTAATAATGATTGATAGTAAGTTCTCTGATTATCTGATAAAAACTTTTTTCTTGTTTTACGATTTACTATAGAATTAATTAATTCCTTAACATTATTAAAGGATTTTTCATTACCTTTTTGTTTTGTAGCCATATAATATTATTTTAAATAATAATATTCAGTATTTATAAAAAATAAACTATATAGTAATATTGTAATAGGTATAAACTTCGACGAAAAAAAAATGGTATAATGAACGACACTTTCTTAGGCAACGTAAATTATATTATATCATTTTATAACGGTAAACGTAGACATTATAGTGGTAAGTCTAATTGGAGAACGTTCTTAGACTCTCACATCAACTTCATTAAGAATAATATGATTGACATAGGTATGGTTACTTTTGTTGTGTCTTGGTCTAAAGATAACAGTGTAGATGATAATGAGATGATACGATATATTGAATCTTTGAGACTACCTTTTAACTATGAAATCTATACAAGAGTTAATGGTGGATTTTCTTATGGTTCATTTGCTGATGTTATCAAAAAGAACTATAATGACTACGACTACTCTTTCGTTATAGAAGATGATTATATACCTGCCTTACCGAACTTTATGGAATACTTCCTAAAAAAGTTTGAGGGTCAAGTGGTATATGTACCCTCATTATATATAAATGACCATGCGTCCATCTGTAATGGAATGATAGATAATGTACTACTTAGAGGTCATATTAACTTACTTGGTGATTATATAGGTAATGATTATTTAAAAGGTGGTACGCAAAACCAACTCAGGTTCATGAAAGAATATGAATCCATCGGATACCAATATAATGATATTACTGATACTGCTTATACAGAGTTTTTACATATTAGTGGAAAGATTATAAAATACGGTAATGAAAACGGACCACTAATAATGAAACCACTACGTATTTAATTAAATATTAAACATAATAAAGCGATATGAACATAAAAAATAATCCAATAGAATATTATATTGAAAAAATAAATAGTAAGGATAATTTTTCATTTACACGATGGGGTGATGGGGAATGGTTTTGTACAATAGGTATGAATGGTCAAAATTGCGATGGACATAAATACTTTCCTGAAATGAGGAAAGCACTTAATGTCGCATTAAACAATGATAAAGGTTATTATAAAGCAATATGGAATTTAGACCACGGACAAATAAAAAACATACTCAACGTATTATTACCATTTATAAAAAATAATAATATAAATATAGAATGGGTAAACGCGGGAATATGGGAAGATGCCGCTTTAAGTGGTCAATTACAACCATTAATTAAATCGTTAGAAAGTAGAAACTTTGTTATTGTATCAAGTGACAAATTAAAGAAAATAGATATTAAATATACTGATTTTATTAGTGTACCACCAGTTAATTGTTTTTTAGACAAAGAAAGAATTAAAAGTGATATGATAAAAATTACGGAAAAATACGATGACGTAGTCTTCGGTTTATCATCTTCTATGGCGACTAACGTTATCGTAGATGAACTTTATGATGTGATTGGGGATAAGTGTACTATGATTGATTTTGGTTCAATATGGGACCCCTTTGTAGGACATATAGGTAGGTCATACCACAAACAATATGTAAAAACAATTTTATGATTAACTGTAACCCATATGGAGGTATTTCTAATAGAATGAAATGTATTATATCATCGATAGTAGAACATGGTGATATAAATCTTATATGGGGTGTACCTAAAAGTGGTGGTGGAGTTAGATGTAACTTTAATGATTTATATAAAAATATTTACACAGGTGATGGTGTGGGTAAAGTATCTGACTGTAAATTTATTCATCCTCAAATGAATACACATAATGAAGGAGGTAAAGATAAGTTACCTATTGTTCTTAAAAAAAGATATATTGAAGTTATTAAAACTTTAGAACCTATCGATTATATTTCAAATAAAATTAAAGAAGAGAAAGAAAAGTTAGGGGAATATAGTGCAGTTAGTGTTAGAACTTTTAGAAGTTTTCCTGCAGAATATAACTCATGGGGGAGACATTTTAAAATAGATAACCTTTTTAAGGTAATGGATGAAATTAAAGGTAAAATTTTATTAACCTGCGATGATACTGAGATAACAAATTTAATTAAAAAAAAATATGATGTTTACACTACGTCTAAAAGAACCCAATTTGGAGATTTTACTACTGTAGAAGGTATGCAAGATATATTAATAGACCAATACTTAGGTAGTTTATCAACAGATATCTATGGTACGAATATGAGTAGTTTTTCTGAAATGCAGTGGTGGTTAGGACAATGTAAACCTAACTATTATGGAATGTCACTACATAATAAATAAATTAAGGTAACCACCTTTTAATACATTCATTTAATAATTCTTCATAACTATTAAACCCGAAAATATTTGCACCCGACAGTTTTTTTAACCAAGAGTCTGTCTTCCATACTCCTCGATTTTTGGAATTACAATCTGGACAGTTATACATGAAAACATCCCCCCCAAAATATGAAGGTACAACCGAATCTCCCGCGGGTGATATATGATGATTTGAATTAGCTAATACCATAAATTGTACTTCGTTATAACTTTTATCCGTATCTTCTAATAAAGATTCTATATCTATAACTTCAGGGTGTCTAGATAAAACTTCCTTATCTCCTATATTTACGGAGTTTTGTTCTTTATCTTTTTGAAATTTATATAAATCCCCCTTATCTGGTGGTCTAATATAAATTATTTGATAGTCGTTTTTAAAAGTTAAGATTATTTTTTCTAAAATATTAGAATTAAAATAATTAACGGGATGTTTCCACCATTCCATAGTGTTTTTATTATTTATTGTTAATATAGGTTTATCAAACACATATTTTTCATTTTTATAATAAGTTTTATAGGGTGGGGGTACCCATTTATCATTTATAAATTTAGGACCGTTAAAATTATAACAGGAGAAATAATGTTCATGAGGATATAATATCTTAGATAAGATTGGAGGGTCAAAATGTTTATTTTCTTCTATATGGTTATCAGAAAAATAAAAAACCGTACTACTACCTATTTTACTTTTAGTATGTATTTCATCACCATTAATATGGTGATAGTACGAAAGAGGTGCATAATACCATAAAATGTACCCAAACTCATCGAAAGCATTAATTTTAGTTATCATTATATGTAGATATGTATAACTCTTTAAATTTATCTATAGAGTATTTTTTGTCAAATATCTCTAAATTAGTAGGTACTTCAGTATACTCTTTATCTTTAATATTTCCTTTTTTATCTACATAATATATCCACCCTGGTTTTCCGCATAAATAACCTTCTACCGTTGTCCGACCCAATAAAATACCTGCGGTGACATCGCATTTGTGGTAATAATCCTCTACTTTCTCACTTTCTCCGAAGTATTCAACATTATCATATTTTTCAGAATACTCAGTTGCGAAACCCATAGTATCTTTACCTACCAACCAAAGAATTTTATCTTCAGAATTTACTTTTTCGATAAGATGTTCAATTGGTTTTTTTCGTAGGTAATCCATGGTGCCTACGAATAAAATAATTTCCTTATCATTTTGTGGTGTTTCTTTAATGGTAAACCTTGATGTGTCGAACGGGTTATAAATAACCTCGATGTTTTCATTTCCTACTTTAAAGTCCTCGTTAATATATTTTTTGATTGAGGGTCTTATTGCTATATATTTTTTTACCTTATTGTCGACAACGGGATTTTCTAAATCAATTACTTCTGAGCGAACAACAGTGATAAATTTATTATTCGGATATAAGTTAAGTAATAATTCAGTTATTGGTTTATGATTGGTTTGTATTACATCGTAATTTACATTACCTGTCCTATAATATTTACCTTTTTCAGTTTTAAATACTCCCTGAGGTGTTGTTATAGAATTAACCCCATCACCAATCAAATATCCTGGAGGGTGTGAGGTGGTATAGGTTTTTATATTATAATTTTTACATATAGACTCATATTTTTTACCAATAGTGTTTGATATGATAGACACGTCGCATCCATTCATAGATAATCCTTTAGCTAATTCTAAAGTAGATACTTCAGAACCTGTTAACCCTTGAAAGTTAAGTACTCCTATTAAAATCTTTAATTTACGATTTTCAAAGTTGTCAAACTCAGACATAGGTAGATTGTCTTGATATCTTTCTGAAAACTCTTTTCTATTTTCTTCCCATTGTTCATTTGTTTGACCAATAGATAAGTGAGTGATTCTTATATCGTAAACGACACCTACTTTAACACCCTCTATGTAGTTACGTATACAAAAATCAACATCATACATGTGAAAACCCCTAACATCTTCATTAAAAGTTTTTTTAATATTTTTCTTGTTTATCGCTAAAAAAAGACCGTCAACCAAAACCAACGGTTCGACTTTATTACCTAAACTTGAAGAGTACCTTGATTCCCATTTTTTTCCGTTATGCTCGTGATTTACGATACCTCTCATCTTTGATGGGTCTTCCCACCACATACCACTTTCAGGTATTTTAATTGAACCTGCGACTCCTAATATACCGTAGTCTGAGTTTTTTTGAAAGTGTTTAAATAGTTTAGTACCCCACCCTTTTTTATCAAAATATATATCATCATGACATAGAACTACAATATCATTACTCGCCCTTTCAAGTAATATATTATACGCTTCAGTCAATGAGTGTGTCCCATTATTCTCAAATGGAATCACTTCAATGTTTTTTGGACCACAGGTTTTTTTAATATGGTTTATAAAGTTGTCATCAACTTTTCTCGTACTAAATCCAATTGTAATCATTAGTCCTCAAATACTTCTATTTCTACGGTCTTTTTAGTTAACTCTGTCCATTGACCGTTATATCTGGTACCTCTTACGATATGGTTATCAATCCAATGATAGTTTCCTCCACGAGGTTTACCCATTAATAAATTACTATACTTAAATCCCCACTTATCTAACCACTCTTCGGTTATTTCTCTTACCTCTTCAGTTCGTGAAGTAAAAAATGTGATTATGTGACCTTCATTAAACCATCCGTTTAAGGTTTCTACTGAACCCTCATATGGTATAACCTGTCTCATTCTTTCAGATTCTTCATTAGGTACATCATCAGTGATAGTACCATCTATATCAATTAGATAATTTTTAATACCGTCAGGTAAGGTAGGACTTGTAGCGTATCCCTCATCATCGGTAATTGTTTTTAATTCAATAACTTTTTTCATAATTTTTTAATTTCCTGTAGAACCAAATCCGTTACTATTGCGGTCTTTATCCTCAATTTTATCCACTCTCTTTAGGTTAATTTCAGAACCCTGAACCACAGGACATACAACTGCCTGTGCAATCTTATCTCCTTTAACTATACTTTGTACCTCATTACTCATATTAAAGACGATTACTTTAATTTCTCCCGTATAACCATAGTCTACTGTACCTGGAGTATTTAAGACTGATAAACCACGTTTAATTGCTAATCCGCTTTTTGGTCTAACTTGTATTTCACATCTTTCGGGTACATCAAAATGAATACCCGTAGGGACTAACGCTCTACCAAAAGGCTCTAAAGTAATATCGACATTAGACCTTAAATCAAATCCCGAATCGGTAGGGTAAGCGTACTCAGGCTCCTTATTATCTGAATTCAAAAAATATTTTAATTCAACTTTACCTGTAAAATTGTTATTAAAACTTTCTTCAACATCATCAACATTTACCCCTAAACTATTTAATAGTTCTTGAGGATTACTCATATCCACTTCATTTAATTTACCTTCTAAATCTTTTAAAGCTCTCAAACTTTCGTTAAGTTCGTTAAATTTTTTAAACATATTATTTTAAATTATAAATTTTATTCATCACATCCACTAAAACTTGAACATCCCTTTCACAATAATCGGCTATTGGAGTCAATCCATTTGAATTCCAATACGTGTCGTGTACCATATTTCCCGAAACTTCACCTGTTTTAGGACTATTTACGTCCATAGCAACACACATTAAATCAAGAGAGGCTGGTGAATTAAATGAACCGAATTGCCATAATTCTTTTGTGTCTACCGCTTTTAATTCCCATGGTTTTGTACCTAGTTTTGGTAAAATACTTGGGGGTTTTATTCCGTTACAAACAAATCTCTTAGACAGCATCGGCATATCGAATCCCTTTATGTTGTGACCACATAGGTGAAAATCAAGTTTTAATACTTTATTTAATAAATCTTTAACCCCTAATAGTAGTTTTTTTTCATCATCTTCTGCGAACGTAGTGGTATGTACTTCTCCACTTGGTGTTATGAATGAGAATGAAGCTACAATAATTTTTGCAAAATCTGATATTAACGCCGCGTGATTGGTGAATATTTCATCTAAAGGTTTATCAACATCTTCAGGATATCTTTTCTCAAACCAATTTCGGTAACTTTCAAAAAGTCTACCCATTTCAGGATTCTTTTCATTTAGAGTGGTGTAGTCTTTTTCTATTCCTACAGTCTCTAAATCAAAAAATAATAATTTGTTTAATGGTACGTCTATCATTTTACTAAAGATTTATAAAATTCCGCTCTATTTTTAGTTACACTCTTTAAATCGTAAGTTCCGTTTACAGTTTCATAAAGTCTCTCACCTAAATCTTCCACCCATGATGGGTTTTTAATAAGTTTTTTCATGTATTTTGCCCAATCGCTACCATTCCTACCTTTATCAACTAATAGTGCGTTACCGTCAACAAAATTTCCTTTATCTAACGAGTGTTTTAAGTCAATTGTGTATGGACCCACATCAGAAGCTATTAAGGCTTTTTTATAGAAACCTGCTTCAATTACCTTTAACTGAGATTTCATCCTGTTAAACATATGGTCTTTAATAGGTGCTAAAGACACGTCAAACTTAGAGTAATTTTTTGCGTAACTATTAATCGGTTGGGTCCACACTCTATGGTAAAAAACATCTTCTTCACTATAATCTCCTGATTGGTACTCCATCAGGTACTTCATTTGTTTTTCATCTACGGTTTTATAACCATCCGTAAATATCTCCTCATATTTCTTCCATACGGTCTCATCAGGTTTGATAGGTCTCTTTTTTTCCTCACCGGTCTCCCTATTAATTTCTGTTACATTACCTCTAATATCAAAACCACATAGGTACATCTGATAATCATTTTTAAACTCATTTAACCTATTAGTGGTACCCTCAAGTAATTTCAAGTCATGTAAGTGTGAGGAGCCACCTAACCACCCAAACCTTAACCTATCACTAGGTTTAGTTTTTTCTGTGAATTGTGGTTCGTCGGGATTAATCGCGTTGGGTAAAACAAAAACGTTCTTATTTATTTTTCTTATTTCATTAGCAAATAACTCAGTAGTAGTGGTAACATAGTCAACACAACTCAAATTTTTCATTATATGTTGATTTAAATTATGTTTTTTTACTAATTCATATGCAGGATGCTCTTTTCCTGGTTGCCAATAATCATCAATATCTCCAATAGTCACAATACCCCAATCTCTTAACTGTTTAATAATTAAAGGGGATTGCTCATAATTCGTACCTATAACTCTATGAAAATGTACTATTTGATACTTTTTCCAATAGTTCTCATCATTTATTTTTGGTTCGTAATCTATATCAACATGAAATTCATCAGAATAATGTTGTTGTAAAAACGTGTGAGGTTCGACAGAACGAAATTTACCTACTCCTGTTCTGTCTGATGGGAGTACTAACACATTAATTTTTGACATGACTTTTCTATTTAGAAAAGTATAGGAAAAAAAACTTAATAAGAAAAGTTATTGTTTTACTTTTTTAATTTTTGTAACCTTACCTTCAAAAATGTGTTTACCTACTCTTAATGAAAGAGTTTCATTAGCTTTTTGTGTAGATTCACTTAATAAACCTGAATTTTTTAATTCTTCTTTAACCACATCTCTAACAGTGTCTCTAACAACATCTCTTATCATTTGCTTTAGGTCAGAATTATTATTTGTCGGTTGAATAGTATTCTGTTCAGTTACCTTATTAGTCATTAGTCTTGTAGCCCCTTCTATTATTTCATTAGAAAGTGACGGTCCGTTCATTTGAGGTTGAACTATCGGATTTTCTAACATTAATTTTTTAATTTCTTCAGGTAGTTTTGAGTTTATAACTGCGTCTTGACTTACCGGTTGAACATTAACCGTTTCCTGTATTGATGGTTGTGTTTGTTGTTGAGTCAATTGACTGTTTATATTTTCCGGTACGTTGTATGTTGCGTTTACATTCTCACTCATGGGAAGTCCCGGTGATTGACCTCTCGGTACTTCGATGTGTTTATCCATTATTTTTTTGGACATCGCTAATTTTTGCATTAAATCACTCATGTGTATTGGGGTTCAATTTTTTTAATTTAACTCTCAGGTATCAAACGTAGCGTTTAATAACATATTTGTCATACTGTTATCTCCTGTTGGGTTGTAGTTAGGTCTCATTTCTGTAAAATTATCAGTAGTTGGTTGATAAGTCAATATTTTATCAACCCTAAAGAGTCTCCATCCAGGTAATGGTTTTTCGCCTATAGTTGCTGTATGAGACGCCCCGTCTAAGTCCCATGCCCTTAAAACTAAATTATTACCTCCCTTACTATAACCTACCGCAACGGGTTCGATTCTTCTATAACCCTTTCCTCCAGGTTCATCCCCATCGTAGTACATTGTAACGACAATTTTCTTATTAATCGAATCTTCAATATCACTTAAAGACGCAATTTCAGTTAATAAAGATTTAAATGTCGTTATTAGTTTCATCCTTCTACGTTGTATGGTTGACTTGAGTTATACTTATTAACTTTTATTTCGTCTTTTCTTTCAAATACATCAGTTGACGTACCAGCATCTTGATTATAAACGTCTAAAAATGTACCAGTTCCTCTACCTAATTCATCTCCGTCAGCATTCGCATCAGGGTGTACAGATGAGTACTTTTCTGATTTAGGTGAGTAATCATTCCTTGGGAATAGTTTTGCTCTTTCCGCCTCAGCAATTGCCGATAACGTATTTTCTGGTTGTGCAAAATCTAATTTGTCATTTTGTGTTGCCATTATTCTATTGTTTTAAATAATTTATTTATTTTTTTAATTTCTTCAGTTATTGAAGTATCAAACTTATTAATTCCTTTTTCATGTTTATCATGAGGGTTAACTACTATACCTTCTTTTTCATGATTGTCGATAAATTGATTATCCATCCCAGTGTCAGACTTAACAGTCTTTCCTTGAGACATACTATCCCTCCAATGATTAAGTACGTGGTCACACCATTTATGCATTCTGTGACCCCCGTTTAAAACAAAAGGTGAATCTTTACCATCTCCGTCATAGGAATCAAACCAGTTTTTAATTCTTTTTAAAACCGGATATCCAACAATACCTTTTTCCCTTAAATCTTTATTTCTATTGTAACCCTCAACGTTACTGTCCCCTTCCACCATTTCAAAACTTTTTTGTAAATGGGTCTTTAAAGATTCAGGTAATTTAGCCTTTCTATGGTACAAATCTTTATTCATTTTTTAACATCTTAACTAACTGAGGTATTGATATACCTTCAGTTTCGGCCATATTCTTTAGGGATTTTAAATTTCTTCTAATAATTGGTGACACAGAGTCATCAGACAATTCTTTTTTATTCAAACCTTTATCGTCAGACTTTAAGACTAATGAGTCCTCAGCCATTTTTATAATATCTTCTTTAGTGAATTCTTTTTCAATTAACCTCATAGTATCGATAAAGTCTTCTCCCTCTTCCTTTTCAATTTCTTTATTTACTGGTATCTTTTCATCTTTACCCATTTCCGCCGCTCTATCTTTTGCATCCTCAGGACTAAATTCAAGGGTTTTAATAAAGTAATTTATAGTTTCGGCAGCGTTCATAGATTCAGTATCTTCATGACCAAAAGCCCCTGACATATCTTCTTCTCTAACGAACGACTCACCATAATAAACTCTATATCCTCTCATAAGTGGGTCTTGGGTTTGATGTCCTGACGCAACTCTTTTATCCATTGTACTTAGACCAGGGGCGCTAGTTCTTGGGTCAATTAAAGGAACTTTAGAATTATTCATGGTTCCGTCAAAATCAATTAACTCATCTAATTCTCCTTTAGGTTCTTCTAAGTCTTTCACTTTATTTTTAAAAGTGTCATGAGATTTACAAGGCATAAAAGTTTTTCTTTTGTGTTTGTGAAATCCTTCACAACCTAGTTCTTTAGATGCGTCTAACGCTTCTTCTTTTGTTCTAAAAAGATACGACTTCATATTTAGTTTTTTTCTATAAATACATCGAAGGAAGTATTTATCATAAAAAAGGAGTATGCCCGGGCAAAATATTAAAAATTATTATTTTAATAGATTTGATGCAAAATTGTCTAATATTGACGATTTTGACATTACACTTTCTTCGGATATCGACGGATATAACTCTGAAGTGGTATTTTCACCTAATTTAATAGGGGAAAATAACGGTAATGTATTACCCATCAATATTGATTTAAACTCTAATTTATCTAATCAAAAAGAAACGTTACAGTGGGAAAAATATTACTCAGGTAATACTTTAGTCTCTAAAAACTATTATAACCCAAACAATGACGATTTATTTTGTGAAACTGCCACTACCTTATGTGATATTGGTTTAACAGCAACAGATAATGGATTATATGACAAAATGACAGGTAAAACCCTGACATTCACTATGGGTTTAAATGATTTTGAAAAGTTTAATCCTCATTATTATGATAGAAGGTTTAAGATGCACCCCGTTACAGGTTATACTGAATCACCTAATCATAGATTTTCGGGTAACACTAAAAGGACTTTATATAATATAGTTTCTTATAATGATAGTGAGGTAGGTTATTATAACGAACTATATGGTGGTTTTTATCAGGGGTTTTATAAGTTATTTGGTTACGATTATGAGGTTTTTCCTGAAAGAGTTAATAAAGGTTGGTCATCGGAATTATTATTAAAACCTAGATTAGAAAATAAATTTACACCTGATTCAGATTCTTTGTATTTAAATGATGTCTACTCAGGAAATTCAGGTACTTTCTTTTTCATGGGTACGAGGGCTGAAAATAAATATTACCATCCCGCGTCAGGAAGCCCATTAAACGATACGGGTTATACGAGAGTTACCTCATCGTTGACAGAGTGCATTAAAACTTGTGCGTGTTCAGATACTGGAGTCACTAACTCAGACTGTCTTTTAGTTTATCCACAAACTGCGGTTACACAAACACACGGAATAAGTAGTTGTGGTGGGTACACTGAGGAAATACCTAAAAAATTACCCGACCCCGATTTAGATTTATTTTCTAACGCGTTTTCTGTTAGATTTTCAGGAGACCCATCTAATCCTAAAATTTGTGTAAAATACATTAAGTTTACCGGTGACTGTATAACTACAGGTACTTGTGAAAATACGGGAGTTACTTATAGTTCAGGATATACAATAGTGGAGACTTGTTCTACAGATACAATTTATAAGGATTGTATTTACACTGCTTGTACATCATCAAGTGAGGAATCGTGGGTTATGGTGAGTACTGTATTTGAAAGATATATCACTTTGGAGGATTGTGATTTATTAAATTGGGGAGGATTAGGGGATGTCCGAAAATTATTATTCCCCTCTGAACTAAATGGGTCGTCTACGAATTTAATAATGCCTCCTCAGACACACTCAGGCTCCACAAAAGAAGAACAAAGAACATACATTAACTTAACTCAAAAATGGTTTGAAGATAGAATAAAAAGATTAGGAATATTAAAAATTTACATCAATGGTTATCTGTTTATGGAAATTCCTGATTTTGAAGAGATTATTCCTCACGAACTTAATACCGAAAAAGAAAAACAATTAGGGGTTCCTTTTAATATATCTATAGGTGGAGGAACGCAAGGACTAAGAGAGAGTTTAATATTTAGTGGGTGTTCAGGACTTACGGGTCCATATATTCAAGACCCTGAATTAATGCCGAACGAAACCTTATCAGGTACTAGTTTATCAGGTCTTACTACTGATATTATCATGGAGCCTGACTTTGGGGGTACCTTTATGGGAGGTATTTCACAATTTAGAATGTATGTGGAGCCTCTTACCGCACCTGAAATACAACATAATTTTAGAATACTTAAAGATAAGTTCAATTTATATGATTTTTGGTGTAAAGACTGTATTGAATGTGTTGACTCAGATTGTCGATTAAACGTAGTAGGGAGTATTAGTTAATTATGAATTTTTATATTAGAAAAAATAGCACACTACCAAAACTAATCGTTGAGGTTTTTATAGATGACGGAAACTCTTTTTGGTCATCTAATGATGATTTTTCCGCGTCAACTATTACGTTTAACATGAAAAGTGAGGAGACTGGTTTTTATACTATAATTAATAAACCAGTATCTGTAAAAGTAAAAAGGTCGACAAACTCAGGACCCATTAAAAGTTATTACTTAGAAACTCAATTTACACAAAAAGAAACCTCAAAATTAGGAAGTTATATTACCGAATTTAAAATTATAGGTCAAAGAGGTACTGAGATATTACCAATACAAAATGAAATAATAGTTAATGTAATAGATTCTTTTGCTAATCCTGATATGTGTTGTCGACCTAATGTTAGAGTTTCACCAACACCACAACCTACACCAACATCATCTATAGGTATTAGATGTGAATTGGTTGTTGTAGGCACCACAAATGAAATTACACCAACAACCACTCCTTCAGTAACACCTACGATTACCCCCTCTAATAACGCACCAACTTTAACATTAACAGGGCTTTACTTTAATGGCTCTATCGGTGCTGGATATTCAGCAACAATAAGTGAATCATATAATTCTCATATTGGAGTTTCATTTACTGATGTATTATCAACAACAACCGGTAATACTATAAGTAACAACGTGTCAATCACTATTCTTAGTGGAGAAACCAGTGGGTTCACTCAAACATTTATTGACGGGGATTACAATCAGTTGTCACAGTTATCTAATTTTACTGGAGTGTCCTTATCTTACACGGGTTCAAGTTCTCCCGTATTTGTTACGGTTACAGGAGACACTTACAATGTAACTCCTACACCGACACCTACTAACTCAGCAACTCCATCGATTACTGCAACTCCGTCAATCACTACAACACCATCGATTACTGCTACACCATCGATTACTGCAACTCCGTCAATAACCTCGACTCCTTCAATAACTCCATCGATAACTGTAACACCAGGGCTTTCACCCACATCTACACCTTCAATAACCTCAACTCCATCGATAACTCCATCTATCACTGCAACACCATCCATAACCGCAACACCGTCGATTACTACAACTCCGTCAATTACTACAACTCCATCGATAACTATCACACCATCTATCACCACAACTCCATCTATAACTCCGACATCTACACCATCTACCACTGTGACTCCGTCGATAACTCCTTCCATAACCACAACTCCGTCGGTAACATCGACCATAGGAGTAACCCCGACTCCGTCACCTACACAAGGAGATAAAACTATTTATGTGTATTACCCAAATTTACCGGTAACTCCTTCCGCAACCTCGACGCCATCAATAACTGTAACTCCTTCGATTACCGCAACTCCATCAGTTACTCCAACTCCTTCTATAACATCAACTCCATCAGTTACTCCAACTCCTTCTATAACATCAACTCCATCAGTTACTCCAACTCCTTCAATAACTGTAACTCCTTCAATTACCGCAACTCCTTCAATTACCGCAACTCCATCAGATACTCCAACTCCATCCATAACCGCAACTCCTTCTATAACATCAACTCCATCAGTTACTCCAACTCCTTCAATAACTGTAACTCCATCAGATACTCCAACTCCATCAGTTACTACAACTCCATCTATAACCGCAACTCCTTCTATAACATCAACTCCTTCTATAACATCAACTCCATCAGTTACTGCAACTCCATCAGTTACTACAACTCCATCCATAACCGCAACTCCTTCTATAACATCAACTCCATCAGTTACTCCAACTAACAGTGTAACTCCAACAAATTCTATCACACCAACTAATACTATAACACCAACACCGACAACATCC
>Ga0222717_10000695_pt1 | contig 28733 bp, 22 predicted proteins | sample C33_18DmetaG_FD_165053 | JGI IMG/M metagenome (GOLD analysis project Ga0222717, IMG submission 165053) | Estuarine water microbial communities from San Francisco Bay, California, United States - C33_18D | ecosystem: Environmental > Aquatic > Marine > Unclassified | place: USA: California... | reverse complement strand
CGTTGATTGAAAGACTGATGCGTGCAATTGGACGTCGATTAAAGAAGATCGCGTTCGGCTGGAGTGAATCAGGAGCAGCCAAGATGGCGCGAATGGTGATTGCTCGTATCCTGAACCCCAAAGGATGGCGGGACCATTGGGAGGACCGGAAGGAGATAGCGGGCAACGCTATCATTATCTTTCAAGGCATCGAAGTCATTCGTTAGCCCCCCTCATTTCGGACGTTACAAAAACGTTGTGAGTCGACCGCATGATGTTTGATTCTGAATGATCCATCTCGCCGCCAAGATGGTATCCCTCAAGCCAACCGTAGGTGTAGCCATTCAACTTCTCGGAATATTGACTGCCACCATCCACGATGTAGCCCGGGGCCGCATAGAAACCTTCCAAGGGGCCGAATGTGATTCGTATGGGCTTTCTGTACTTATCGAGAGCATCTTCAGTGGGCACAAATACTGGTTTTAGGGTAATGTCATTCGCAGTCTTGATCGTCAGCAGTTTCTGATCACTCTCGATGTCTTCGATCCAACTGTGAAAGCGATAGCCCTCGTCCGGAACCGCTTCCACTCTCACGTCCACTCCCTCGTTGTAAAGGCCTCCTTCTGGGCTCAACGCGACTCGTCCATTGTGAGCATCTTCTTTGATCGCGACCCTCACTCTTTGGGTGCCGACATACACGACGGTTGTCTCCGTAGATACATTGCCAGTGTCATCTGTGGCTTTCACCACCATGCGGTGCATTCCATGAGAAAGTCTGTCTAGCGTCGCCGCGATGCGGCTGGCTTCATCCTCTGCTTTGACGAGTTGCTCATCCACATACAATTCCATTCTTGCGATCGAACCGCCATTATAGTCATTGGCGTAAGCGTCGACATCAATTGTCACAGCAGAAGGGGCGATAAAGGTCTCATTCACTTTCGGGCTGATCGTGCTGATGCTAGGCTTTGTGTCATAGTAGCGCAGGGCCAGACTATTCAGGTAGTCTTCAAGATGAGTGTAGCCGTCGTGGTTCGCGCCAGCATTGCCATCGCTGGGTTCTTTGGGGGCCAAGCCTTTGGCAACCTCCCATACATCGGGCATCCCATCGCCATCGGTGTCCGTGGGCGCTGGTAGGGACTTTAATTCAGGCCAGCCACCGACAGCGTCTTGCGTGTCAATGAAGCCATGGATGCTACCATTCCCACCATCCATGCATGTTGCCGTCCCGGTGCTGACATCATGGATAATTCTCTGATCGACCGTGTCTCTTTTTAAACTAGCACCAGCCAGTCGAAGTACTCTCTGATAGGCTTCTTCTGCCTCATGGGTCGTCACCACGCTTGATCCTAAGGGATTCTCCAAGCGCAGGCTTTGCCTTTCAGTATCCGAGAGGTGACTCCATTTGGAATCAAACTGAACACTATACGTCTAGTTATCAGTCGTCGCTCTTTCAGATCCTATGACGACATTGCCATCGATGTGGAACTTCCCCCACACATTGTACAAGGGATCCCAGGTCTCAATTCTATTCCAGAGGGCCACGATTCTGTCTTGGTTCCTGGTCGTCGCGGGTCCCGGTTTGTAATAGTTGTTCACCATATTGACATTCATGCCTTCGCCTCCATAACCACTGTTGCCTTGCCAATTGTAGATCACGTTATTTTTGATATCGACTCGATCAGAGAGCGCGTAGGCGGACGCATACTCTCCAAGCCGAGGGTTCTGGCTGTCGTGATGAGCAAGCAAGTTATGATGAAACGAAGCGTTCTTGCCGCCCCAGAAGCCGCCATAGCCGTGTTTGCCACTTTTATGAACTGAGTGGCGGAGGCTTTCGCCAATCAAGCACCACTGCATGGTAAAGTTCTCATTGGCATAGAAGGAGGCGCATTCATCTGTGGACCAACTCATCGAACAATGGTCGATCATGACGTTTCTGTACTTTTGACCTCCGATGGCATCGGCTTGCTGCTGAGCTTCATCGCCCATCCGAAAGCGCATGTAGCGAATAATCACTTCTTCGCAGGCATCGAGGTAGACTTCATGGTTCTTTAAGCAGATTCCATCTCCCGGAGCGGTTTGCCCAGCAATGGTAAGGTAGCCGTTTCGTATCACGAGTCGACGCTCTAACGTAATGGTGCCTGACACTTCAAAAACGATCGTTCGCCGCCCTTCGGCTTCCGCCGCCGCCCGTAAGCTACCTTCGCCGCTGTCGTTTAAGTTGGTCACCTTGATCACACGTCCACCACGGCCTCCGGTGGTGTACCTGCCATGGCCTTCGGCTCCAGGAAAGGCTGGGATGTCCTTGGCCAGGATGTTAGACAAGGGAAGCAGCCCGACAAGGATTGTTAGAAAAGGACGAAACTTGGATTGATGCGTAATGCCATTCTTCACGCGAACAGGCTATCCTGAACTGTTCCTAGATGAAACCGTATTCGTCTCCACTCCTCGCTGTGCCGGGCTGGCAATGTCCGCCTCTGTTGGTGCAATTCCCTGCTTGTCGCGAGGGGTGTGATATCAGAGAATCGGAGTCGCTGACATGAGATCCCGCTCTTTAGATTACTGCTGCACACTAACCTGCCTGAGTCTGCTGCTCGCAGGCCAGCTTGTTGCGGAGAGTAAGAAGAGTGAAGGAACGCTGTGGTCCTTGCGTCCTTTGGCGCGAGTGGAAGTTCCAAAGGACGGGCATCCTATTGACGCCTTCATCCAAGCGAGCGCACTATCAAAGGAACAAGGGCAGACTGCCCGAGCAAGTCGTCGGGCATTGGTGCGACGGGCCAGTTACGGTCTCACAGGTCTGCCGCCTGACCCGGAGATGGTGGAAGCTTTCGTGGCGGACGCGCGCCCCGCCCCTGTCGCCTTTCGTGATGTCTGCGAGGGTCTCCTGGAGTCCTATCACTACGGTGAACACTGGGGGCGACACTGGTTAGACGTCGTACGCTATGCGGACACGGCAGGGGAGAATAGCGATCATCCTTTGCCGCACGCCTGGCGCTATCGCAACTGGGTCATCGATGCGTTCAATGAGGACAAACCCTATGACCAGTTTGTGCGGGATCAAATTGCCGGCGACTTGTTAGGCCAAGACCTTCCGCAAGTGGAACGAAACGCTGCCATTATCGCGACTGGTTATCTCGCCATCTCGCGTCGCTTCGGGCATGACATCGACAAACGGATGTACCTCATGTATGAGGACGCCATCGATAACCTGGGAAAAGCTTTCCTCGGGCTGACCATTTCCTGTGCGCGCTGTCATGATCACAAACACGACCCGATCGCGATGCACGACTACTACGCGCTCTATGGTGTGTTTGATAGCACGCGCTTCTCGTTTCCAGGTTGCGAGCCCAAGCAGCAACCCCGCGATCTCATTCCGCTCGCGAGCGAATCGTTGGTCGCTCGAAAGAAGGCTTGGGAAGAACGTCAGGCCGCGTTGGACGCTGAGCTGAACTCCGCCGACCAGCCTCACAAATCGAGGGCGTTGAAGACACTGGCGGGGAAATGCTACAAGGTGATTTCCCAGGGCGAAGTGCCGGAAGGTCGTTTCGCGCAGGTGACCAAGGATCCTGTCGTGCTCAACGTACGGAAAGGGGAAGCCATTCAGCTCTCGATTTCCCCGCTCAAGAATCATGGGGCAGACACCACCATCGTCGATTTCTCGATCTCTCATGCTTCAGGGGGAAAGATGATTCGTTGGTCCGTTAAGGATCATTTCGATGACTTCCTAAGCAATCACCCCGTGCAGGCGGCGGGTGGGGCAGCTTGGTGTTTCCTAGACACCGGAAGTCCGGATCCGAGGGTCTTGAATTGGCGCGATGCCACGGTTAGCGGTCACGAGGAATTGAGTGCATGGACAGCGCCTGACGGAGGATTGCCTTCCGTCTTGATCAATGCTAGTGATCAGCCGGTCCAACTGTGGCACACGCTTCCGCCACGGACCTTCTTCTGCCATCCCAGTCAGCGTGGGGCGGTCGCGATTGCCTGGTTGAGCCCGGTGGACGGAACGGTTACGGTTGATCTCACCCTGAGCGATGGGCATCCAGGAGGTCCCGATGGTGTCGGATGGTTGTTAGAGCACTTTGCGGATACTAGCATGGCTCGCGCCTACCGAGAACTTTGTGAGGTGAGTGTGCCCCGCGCGGCGTTGGTGGCTGAGATCGCTGCGCATGCGGCCACTGGCAATGAACTAACATCGCCAGTGGCCTACGCGGTGGCAGAAGGAGAGCCAAAGCAGGCTCGGATTCATTTGCGTGGCAACCATGAAGAACTTGGTGAGGAAGTGCCGCGACAGTTTCTCGCCATGCTCGGCGGAGGCGAGCTCGGTGACAGCGAGTCCAGCGGTCGGCGTGAACTGGCCGAGCGCATTGCGAGCGCGGACAATCCGCTCACTGCGCGGGTTATGGTCAATCGCCTCTGGGCCTGGCATTTCGGCCGCGGCCTGGTGGCCACCCCGAATGATTTCGGCAATCATGGCGCCGAGCCGAGCCACCCCGAGTTGTTAGACTACTTGGCGGGTTACTTGATCGAGCATGGCTGGAGCGTGAAGGCCTTGCAGCGCCACATCCTCTCAAGCGCCGCCTATCAACTAGCCGCAGAAGATGATGTCACCCCTAACAGCTTCGCGGCCTCCGCCCGCCGCCGCTTGACTGCGGAGGAGCTGCGCGACACGCTGCTAGTGGCCAGCGGCGAACTCGATCGCACACCAGGTGAGGCCCATCCGTTCCCTCCGGAAGAGAGCTGGAGTTTCACCCAACATGGCCCCTTTGCCGCCGAGTACGACACCAAGAAGCGTAGTGTTTATGTGATGCGAAAGCGCAATCGGACGAGCCGCTTCTTTGCCCTCTTCAATGGGGCCGATCCCAATGCCAGCACGGCGCAACGTGAGGCCACCACTGTGCCCACCCAAGCGCTCTATTTCATGAATGATCCGTTCTTCCACGACTGTGCGGCCAAATTCGCGGTGCGCATTCGAGAATCGAGCACGACGGCGGAAGACCGGCTAGACTTCGCCTGTCGCGAACTCTTTGCCCGCCCCTCACTGCCGGAAGACGTGGTGGATTTCCGAGAGTTCGCCAATGCGCTAGAGACCGTTACGGAAGGAACTCCTGAAACGAAGGATGCCGAACTATGGGAGGCCTACGCGCGGGTCTTGTTGGCTAGCAATGAACTCTTACTTCTCGATTGAATGACCACGTCTTCACTTCAGAATCGACGACACTTTCTCCGTTCCTTTGTCGGGGGGTCCTCTCTCATGCCTGGGTTGCTTCATCGCTTGGCGGCGGCCGAAGACGGCTTGGACCCACTAGCAGTGAAACAAGGCCATCACCCAGCAAAGGCGAAGAATGTCATCTTCCTCTTCATGACGGGCGGCGTCTCGCACGTCGATACCTTTGACCCCAAACCGAAGTTGACTGCGGATGTGGGCAAGGAGGTGAAGGTTGACCATCCCGAGATCCAGAATCGGCCAGGCTACGAACGCATCTTTCTCAAAGCACCGCAGTGGGAATTCTCTGCCCATGGCCAGTGCGGCACGGAAGTCAGTACCCTCTTTCCGCACGTGGCCACCTGTGTCGATGACATCGCGCTCATTCGCTCGATGCACACCGATCACTCGAACCATTACAATGCCACGCTGGGCATGCACACCGGGTCCTTTGCCTTTGCCCGTCCTAGCATTGGTTCATGGGTGAGTTACGGCTTGGGCACGGCGAACCAGAATCTACCTTCTTTCATCACCATCGCCCCCAAGCAGACCTATGCAGGTACCCAGGTCTACGCCAGCGACTTCCTTCCCGGTGCGCATCAAGGGACCTTGGTCGTCCCTGGTCCCGAGCCCATTGCCAATGTCACTCCACGCGTTGCCAAGACCCGACAAGAACTCGAATTGGCCGCCTTGCAACGGCTCAACCACCGGCATCTTTCGCAACGGACCGGCAATGCTCTATCAGAAGCACGCATCAAGACCTTTGAAACCGCCTTCGGAATGCAGATGGAGGCTCCCGATGCATTCGATTTCTCGAAGGAAAGTGAGGCAACGCACAAGCTTTACGGATTGGAGCGCGGCAGCACCGAGGGCTTCGCCTGGCAATGTCTGGCAGCGCGGCGACTGGTTGAACGCGGCGTCCGGTTCGTCGAGTTGATCGATACCGGGTCCTCAGGAAACTGGGACTCGCACGGCAACATGTTAGATCATGTCAAGCTGGCCGAGAACGTCGATCAACCGATCGCCGCTTTGCTCAAGGATCTCAAAGGTCGCGGATTGTTAGAAGAAACCTTGGTCGTGTGGACCACCGAATTCGGACGCACGCCCTTCAACAACACCGCCGATGCCCCTGGACGCGAGCATCACAACTGGGCCTTTAGTTCCTGGCTCACAGGGGCCGGGGTGAAACCAGGCACCGTTTACGGCTCGACTGATGAGTACGGCATGAACCCAGAAACCGATCCCGTGCATGTGCACGACTTCCACGCCACCATCCTCCACTTGATGGGCCTCGATCACGAGAGGCTCACCTACCGCCACTCGGGCCGCGACTTCCGACTAACCGATGTCTTCGGCAACGTAGTGAAGGGAGTGTTGGCTTAGAAACTCGTAGCGCTGGCTTTAGCCGGCGTTTCAATGCACTAACAGAGCGGACGCCGGCTAATGCCAGCGCTACAAGTTAGCTCACGATAAAATGTTAACCAAACAACAAGAACTAGACCGACGCGACTTTCTTCAGAAGGGTGCCGCCGCGTGTGCTGTGGGAGTCTTGTCGGCTTGCGGGAAAGCACCGGAGAGGCCCACACAATCTCACACTACTCTCCAAAGGCTCTTCTTCACGTCCCAAGGCCGCACGGCGATCATCCATGCAGACGGCACCGGGCTACACTACTTTGATTTCAATCTGCCGGATCAAGTGACTTGGCAACCGGGTCCTTTCTTTGCGGATGGCCAGCGAATGGTCTTTCTTAGCATGGAAGCGCGTCGCGATGGACCAGGCAAACCATTCGATACGCACTATCATCTCACACCGACGCATTTGTGGCTTTACGATTTCGATAGCCAATCGCTTAATGAGATCTGCACGAAAGAACGGCAAGCCGTGTTCTACACACCGGCGTTGCTGCTGTCGGAAGAGCGGCTCCTCGTACAAGTGGTGAGTGATTCCGGAGGGAGGATTGTTAGCATGAATCTCGACGGAACCGATGCGCGCGATTTCACCCGTTTCGGAGAAGGTCTGCCCTATGGGCTGACCCTCAGTCCCAACGGCAAACGAGTGGCCTATCATTTAGCCAGCCCGCAGGGTTACCAAATTTGGACCAGCGACATCGAAGGCGCTACGCGGGTACAGGTAGCCGCCCATCCCGATCACCTTTACTTTGGGCCAAGTTGGTCGGCAGACGGTGAGTGGTTGCTCTTTCAGAATTGCCATTTCAAGAAGGATCCCGGGCACGACTGGAGTGACGTTTGCATCGCTCGACCCGATGGCAGCGAATACCGAGCGTTGACTAACAATCAGGTGATGTGGTTCGGTTCCTCGTATGGAAAGCCCGGCAATCGCGGGGGCGGGTCCAATATCCCAAGTTGGACCAACGATGGCCATGTTCTGTTTCCGCTCAGGCTGCCAGATTCGAAGACACCTTGGGAGTATCAAACAAATCAGCCTGACACAGATCACTTCAATCGCGCATTCAAACCAGAACTTGCCCGGGGAGGCGTTGAGATCTGTCGGCTCGATCCCGCAACCGGTGAGCATTCGGCCCTAACCACAAACGACCCACCGCTCTGGGACTTCCGCGCCAGCGAATCGTCAGATGGGCAGCTGATCACCTTCTGCCGGGCAGAAACAGGCGGCACGCCAGCCATCTGGATCGCAGACGCAGACGGAAACCACGCTCGCTTGCTCACGCGTGGCGTTGACGATCAAGGAGCGGATCACCCGCGCTGGCTACCTGTCTAGGGTGTGTTTGTTAAGGCGTCTTACAACCGTTCGGAGTCCCGACTTCAGCCGGTTTTATCGTGCACCGGTCACCTAAAGGCGGAACTCCATACGAGTGGAAGATACGGGTTGGCCTGAAACAGGTCATTGCAAAAGTGATAGAATAGCCTTGAGCATCGGGTGGAGGTCAAGGAAATTTGATTTCCATGGGCGGTCAAGCCCCATCAGGAAGCGATGCCTTCGACTCTTCTCTCCATCGCCGGTATTCTTCCCAGATCTGCTCCCGCCCTGTGAAGGGTTTTACCACAACGCGTGCACGGTAGTCGTAGTGCTTATCCGCCTTTGGATTCCGGATGACATATTGCCAGTCCCAGGCCGGGCTGTGAGTGTCGGGCTCGTCTCGATCGTTCTTGAAGAAGTTCCACATCGCAAAGCGGATCGATTCGGTCTGATCGAATAGGACGAGGTAGAGCAGTTTGTCGTCCGTCGTCTCAAGATCGTGATCGCCATCCAGAAGACCGTAGTAGAACGGGGTGATGAACTTCTTGTTAGGATGAGCAATGAGGTTAAGCGTCTGCGCGCCGTCCTCAAACGGCAGGTCGGGGGCGTCCACGTGGGCCACGGTTCCCACCTCGATAGCGCCTCCCTTGCCAGTGCCAAATTCGACCCAGCCAACCCTCTCGCCTTCCTTGCCCCAGAACCGGATCTTTCGGTCGAGTGCCCGATTCATGTACGACGCCCACATCATGGCGGCGAACCCTTTGGAGTAGATAGCGACCTCTGTGGGGGTGCATTTGAATTCAAGGTCAATGTGGTCGGCCTCGGAAAGATCGTAGGTCATCTGCGCTTCCATGCCCCACTGCGAGCCCTTGCTTGGCCAATGAAGTTGGTGGCGATGCTTGCCAACATCCCGCACCTGGCACGGGTCTTGACGCGGCGTGAACATCGAGATCGCGTGTTGCGCCTGCGCCCCATTGAAAATGTGCTCGAAATTGAAGCCAACCGCATCATCGCGGAACAGGTTTGTCTTCGGATGAGACTTAAGGATCAGGGGATTGAAGCCGCTCCCCTGACGCTTCTCATTGGAGACATTGTCGTGGAGCGTTCCCCGAAAGCCAGCACCCAGTACGTTGATCGCAGTCTGACCGTAGGCGACGGCGGACAGCCACAAGCACAGAATAAGGCAAGTGTGAGTAGGAATCGACCTCATGTACGAAACCATAGAGCACTTACCGTTTCTTAAATAGCTCGGACAACACCAACCCTCGCATGAGACTCTTCACGCCATCTTCTGAATGTCCCGCCGTGGCGACGATGGTGTGTAGTTGCTCCGTGTCATCGACCGTCATGACCCTCCGCAAGGCGTAAGTGGCCACCTGCTCGAGGAAAGCTTTAGCCAGGCGGCGCTCATCATCGGCGAGTAGTTTCTTGAACTCGGAGGCATTCGCAAAGGAACGTCCGTCCGGCAGCACGCCTGAGGGATCTACCGGTGGGTCGACACCCATGCCTTTCCGGATGCGTTCGGTGTCACGCCAGCGACCGATCGCGTCGAAGTTCTCAAAGGCCAAACCAAGGGGATCGATCTTGGCGTGGCAGGAAACACAGTTAGGTGAAGTCGCGTGCGCCTCCAATTGAGCCCGGATGGTGGCCTTGGGTTTGTCGGCGGCCACGGGTTCCAGCGGATCGACGTTCGGCGGTGGCGGCGAAGGCGTGAACGCCAGAATGGCTTCGGATAGCCACGCTCCCCGGTGAACGGGACGGTGGCGGGTGCCGTCTGAGGTTAGTGACAGGACGGACGCGTGTGTTAGGATACCGCCACGGCCGGAGTCTGGGAGAAGCTCTACGCGGGTGAAGCCGGTAGCTGAAGGCCGAGGGAAACCATAGTGATAGGCGAGCCGAGCGTTGAGCATGGTCCAGTTGGAATCCACCGCCTGGCGCAAGGGGAGGTTCTTCTGAAACATCTCCGTGAAGTAGGCGATGGTCTCTTGCCTCATGCTTTCCTCCAACCACGGATCGTACTCGGGATAAAGTTCGGGATCCGGCTGGAACATGCCGACCCGATGCAATTGCAGCCATTGCTTGGGAAAGGAATGGAGGAAACGCTCGATCTTGGGATCCGCCATCATGCGGTCTAACTGAGCAGCCAAACCTTCACTTGTTGAGAGATCGCCCCGTCGTGCCGCGGCGAAGAGAAGATCATCAGGCGTCGAACTCCAGAGAAAGTAAGAGAGACGGCTCGCGAGTTCGAAATCATTGAGGAGCAAGCGATTTTCATCAGGCGAGCCCATTTCGATATGGAAGAAGCTGCGAGAAACGAGAATACTCGTGAGGGCGGATCGGTAGGCGGTGGCGAAAGATTCGCCCGCTTCTTGCTCCGTCGCGATGAAGCGAAGGTAACGGTCTAACTCAGACTCAACGACAGGCCGACGCCAGGCGCGTTCGGCGAAACGACGGAGAGCGTTTCGTTGTTCTGATAGATCCGTCTTATCAGTAGGAAACACGCCCTCGCGCTTGGCCAGATCGGATGCTGTTAGGATGGGGCCTTCGACTTGGATCCAATCCAGCAGGAGCGTGGGCATCACCGGTCGTCCTTCGTCATCGACGACTTTGGTCCAAGGCGATGGGTGTTGAGTTTTGAGCGAAGCAATAGGCTGCGCGGCATCGATCTCTTCATTGCGGAAGAGCTTGAGACTGCCATTGGCATGACGCTGCGTGCGGGCGTGATTTCGGATATCGTAGTCGCCAGCGGGAAATAGCCCCTCAAAGGTGAGTGTGCTAGGGTGACCCTCAGTGGCCATGAGATCTGCCCCGGCGAATGAGCGTTTGTGGTGGTGGTGCCAGAGTGAAAGGTGCGGGATCCGCCCGGTGAAGGCAGGCAGACCACTGCCATGAATTGTGATGCGGTAACGACCGGGATGTTTCAGATGGAAACGCCAACTCTCACCAAGCTGCAGGAGACGACGTTTCCCCTCGCTAGCAGAGTGCCGCTTGGTCTCGGAGGGGATCTCGGCTTCGGGAAATGCAAGGGCAACGACGGTGTCCGCCGCGCTGAGATAACGGTCAATGTGTGAAGGCGCGACGGACAAGAGCGCGCCGATGCGATCGAAGCCATGCCAGAGTGGGTCTTCATTGAACGCGCCGGGCGCCTCGACATCGAAGACGACGCCGAGAAGGTCATAGATGGTGTGCGCGTACTCTTGGCGACTGAGCCGGTAGTGATTGACGAGGCCGCGCTTCGCCATCCGTGCGGCGGCACCGTCTTGGATCTTCTGAGTGATCTCGTCCACGACGCCACCGATCTCCTCCGCGGTCGGCTGCGCTTCGTCTTCTGGCGGCATTTCACCAGCATTGATGCGGAAACGCACTTCGGCCCATTTCTCCGCCACTAACGGATTCTCGACATCGGTGGTCAGGGTATCGAGACGGAATCGCCCCTTCTGTTTCTCTTCACCGTGGCAGCGATAACAGTGCGCCTCGAAAAATGTGAGGGTGGCTTCTCGCAAGCCTTCCTCACCTTGGGCAGGGAAAGGTGTCAGCCAAAGGCTGGCGCTCACGAGGAGAAGGATGCCGTGGAGAATCTTCATGGCAATCGCATCCTCCGTGCCTGCTCAAACACTTCTGGGGATGCTAGCCATTCGTCGGCAGGCAGCAGTACGTAGGTCCAGGGACCTTTCAGCCTAACAATACGTCCCGTTCGAAAGCCTTCTAACATTTGAGGAATTTGCAAGCGCATTTGAATGCCGCTGCTGCCGAGTGGTGGATTCTCAAGCGTCTCGACCTGAAGCGTCTCCCCTCGAACCGAGTACTCCTGATGGTAGCTCCAGGTGCGCAACGTGGTGGCCGCGTCGCAGATCTTGGGGTGCGGTGTCGTGCTCAGTTCCTCATACAACGTGGGGTCCATGCCGCCGAACAAGGTGACAGTGACTTCCCCGCCACCAGTGTCTGTGTTCTTCACCGCATCGACCCAACCTGGCAAGAATCGCGAACGGATCAGTCTCAAATGGCGTTGACGCTGGATTTCCCGGCAAGCTGTCAAGCTTTCGTTGTCTAACCAAATGTCGGTGATGGCGAGACTATCAAAGGGGCCCCAAGTCAGGTTCACCTGTACTTCTTGGTCTGGCTTGATCGCTTCCTTTGCAACGAGGCTGCGCTTCTGCCAGACTCGCGCGGCATCATCGATGTCGAAGAGGGTAGGCTTGTTCAGGCCGCCTTCGATTTCTGGTCCGATGGGCTCGACGGAAAGTTTCAAACGTGGCGCCGGTCCGCCACCTTGTTCGAAGCCGAGGACTTTCCAGGAGCGACCCTGACGTTGATGGAAGCTAACATCATCCTCCAGGAGGATGGCGTGGCTGTGGCGCAAGCTCGGCGATTGCTTGAGCTGTTTCTCTGTGAGAGGTATGGTCTCTTCTTCGCCTTTGATCGGCAACAAGAACCGTCCATGCAGATGCGTGCCCAAGGGGATATCGCGCACATCGGCAGGCGCACCATGATAGGATACCATGCCGTAAGGGAGCATGGCGAAGTAGAGTCGCGGGGCGTGCTGGCTCTTCCGTAAGGCACCGCGGCGGTTCATGGGATCACTCATCACGAGATCGCCATTCCAATGTATGCCCGCTCCTGCCGGTGGGAAGACGCCAGGTTTGGGGATATGATCGCGCAGGGCCTCACTTTTGGCATCGTCTGCAGCCGACGCCACGCTAATCACGGCGAACAAGCCCAGGACGCTCAAATGCGTCGCCCGCATCATATTAGGATGTCAGTAACGCTGCTGTTAGAGTCCGCGAAGCGCTCGACATTCACACCCATCGTCTGAGCCACGGTGAGGAGCAAGTTGCTGAAGTGCGCCTGCGAGTTGACGGGACGGTGATAGACCCCGATGCCATTGCCATAGCCTTTGAAGTCCTTGGTCTGCTGATTGAAATCGACGTGCGCGCCGTGTTTGAGACCGAGTTCCGTGCCGCCAGCTAGGACCAGTGGAAGGCTGGTGGTGCCGTGACTGTTGCCATAGGAAAGGCCGCTGCCATAGAGCGAGAGAGTCGTTTCCATGAGAGACCCATCGCCGTCTTCAACCTCCGCAAGTCGATCGAGGAAGTAGGCGAATTGGCGCACGTTAAACTCATCACTCCTGGTAAGTTGCGCCAGCAATTCCTGATCGCCATTGTGATGCGAGAGCGAGTGCCGATCTCGGCTGATGCCAATTTCCGGAACGGACGGCCCCGTGCCTTCATTGCCGGTGTTGAAAGTGACCACCCGTGTCATGTCTGTTTGAAAAGCTAACACAATGATGTCATACATGGTGCGCAAATACTCACCGAGCTTCTCCAACTGAACCTCGCGATTGAGTCTAGCCTCAATGTCAGGATCAACTTCAGGCCGAGGCGTCTCCAGCCAGGCTTCGGCGCGCTTCGTGCGTACTTCTACCTCACGCACGGAGGTCAGGTACTGATCAAGTCTCCCGCGGTCTTCATTTCCAAGCTTCCTAGCCAGAGTTTGCGCGTCGTCTAACACAAGATCGAGCAGGCTTTCTTTGCGCTGCAACCGCCGCCGCTGCTGATCGATGCCGCCTGTCGGTTCGGCAAACATGGTTTGAAACACCACGGCCGGATTTTTTTCAGCGGGTAGGGAAATGCCATCAGCGCTGACAGCCATCGGTTGTCCCTGATTGCTGATCTCGAAAGACGGGAACCGCGTCTTCGGTCCCGTCGCGGTGGCAATCAACTGATCCACAGAGATGGTATTGCGATCGTTCGGGCCGTGCTTGGCGGCAGTGAGCCAAGTCTGGGTCGCACTGTGCGCAATGTCGAACGCGTTGGGATGATAGAGACCGCTGATGGGTGTGATGTTAGCGCGATGTTTCTCCAGCGGCGAAAGAATGCGCGAGAGCTTGTAGTTAGGCCCCGCTTCCGCGATTTCAAAGTCATTGGTATTCACCCCATTGGGCAAATAGATGAAGATGCTGCGGCGGGGGCGACTAGCACTAGCACGCTCGGCCGCGCGCAAAGGGTGCATGCAATCAAGCAAAGGCAAGGCCAGCGACGCTCCGATACCACGGAGGAAATGACGCCGACCAAGCAGCCAGTTCTGGGAGAGAAATTGAGCCATCGGAAGGATATGGTTGGCCCAAGTTAGTGAAATCCCATGCCCGATGCCAGTTCAATGTGGCTGAGCCCCAGCATTATAATATCGGTAATGTAGTGGATTTCTCCGAAATCCAACACGGAAACGGCTACCAGCGTAGGACTTCGGAGAAATCCACGAAGATGATCTCGGTCTTCCCTCACAGTCTCTCATTCCGCGATCTCCACATCCAATTCCACACACTCAATCCAGATCGACTCCGCCCGCCCAATCTCCAGCCCTGGTGCCCGGAAGCACAACAGATTCTCCCCACGCGCAAGGCCGCACGGCGATCATCCATGTAGACGGCACCGGGCTACACTAGTTAGAGATCATGGCGGGATACTATACGGTAACGCGTGGTTTGCCCATCATTCTGTGGTGAAAGGATTGTCGCCCACGGTGATCAAACAGGCCTTCTCTTGTCTCTCCACATCTCCTAAGTTGGTTTGTCCCATGCGCAACGTTGCCGTCTTCATCGAAAGTTCCACCCAGTATGGGCGCGGCTTGTTGCAGGGCATTGCGCGGTATGCACAGCTGGTCGACTGGCGTTTGCATTACGAGCAGGGCGGATTGGGGCGGGAGGAGCCAGAATGGCTGCAAGATTGGGATGGAGATGGCGTGGTCACTCGAGCGCGTCGGCAGAAATACTCGGCGATGCTGGGCAGAAGAGGCATTCCTGTCGTTGGTTGGTCGGGCGATACTGAAGGTGTTGCCGTCGAGGACATTCCCAACCTTGATGAGGAGGCGGTCGGTGAACTCGCTGCGACGTATTTCTTGGGCAAAGGCTTTCGCCATTTCGCCTTTATCGGGCATCAGGATGCGATGTGGTCTAGCAAACGTGAGGAGGCTTTTCAGGCGGTGGTGCAAGACGCAGGTCACGGCCCGCTCCATGTTAGGAACACCTTGTTTGGCGGACGTGGCAGTCGGAAGTCCGAGGAAGCGGATCGTGACTTTCTGCTTTCGCTTCCGGTTCCGTGCGCCGTTCTTTGCGTGACTGACGAACGCGGTGCTCAGATCCTTGGGTTGGCTCGGGAATGTGGTAGGGCGGTTCCAGAGCAGCTCTCTATTCTGGGCATCGACAACGACCCACTGCTCTGTCAGATTGCTCATCCGCCACTCTCTAGCATCGATACCAACCCGGTGGCGCTGGGCACGGCGATTGCGAAACGGCTCGATCGGTTGATGTCTGGAGATGATCCTGGAGACCCGCCCAAGATTCGCCCGGTGGGTGTGGTCGAACGGGCGTCTACGGCATGGGAAGCTGTGGCGGATCCCCATCTCGTTCAGGCACTTGCGTTTGTGCGGCGTAGCGTCGGGAAACGGATTTCGGTCGATGACGTGGCTCGTGCTTCCGGGATTTCACGGCGGGCTCTGGAGTACCGATTCCAGGAGTATTTCCAAACCACCGTTGCGGCTTATTTGCGTCAACGGACCGTCGATGGGATCAAGAAGCTCTTGTTGGAAACGGACTTTCCGCTACCTAGAATCGCCGACATACTGGGCATTGAGCGCCTCCAGCAATTGCACATGCTCTTCCGAAAGGCCGAGGGCTGTTCGCCAGTGCGCTATCGCCGTGAGCATCGTCGGGCAGAGGAAGGTCATCTTTCCTAATTGCCACTTTTGGCTGTTTGCGTAAAAAGGGATATTTAATGCGTGCGAAGGGATTGCTAGACCGGCATTAGATTCTTTGTTACGATTATACTCGTTCAAGCTTCGCGTCAGCGAATCTTCACAGTTCCACCCCAAACCATTCCATGAAACGTTTTCGATCCTTACCCTTGCTTGCGCTTGCCTGCCTTTTAGGCGCGAGTTCCATGGCGCTCGCCGCGCCGATTCCTGTGAACAACGCCAGCTTTGAACGGCCCATGCTGGATTCTGGTGGTTGGAGTAATGATCTTCCCGATCCGGACTTGGTGGATGGCGGCCCTGACTGGATCGGCCAGAATGGAGCGAACGATGGCAACACGTTCATCGAGTTCATCCCCGGCTTCAACTCTGAGGGCAATCAGCACCTTGGCATGCAAGGCAACTACTACGTCTTCCAGAATACGGGCGTGGCTTGGAAAGCCAACACAGGCTACTCGTTGACAGTTGGTGTTGGCAACCGAGGTGAGACTGCCGGAGCGCTCACCCTCATTGGATTGACGTCGTCGACTGAATCTCCAGGGCCGGATAATACTTTGTCTTATCAAAACGCGAACGAATTCTTGGACGATCCGTTGTACATTTCTGGTGCAGGGATGACGATTGATTCAGGCTCGAATGACGCTCTTTCATTCACCGACTACACGGTATCCTTCATCACGGGGGCGGAGCCGCCTCCTGGCAATGTCGTTATCTTTCTCGGCGACGAGGGCACGGCGCAGCGCTCGCACTTTGATAATGTGCGTCTCAACGCGAATACGGGACCTTCCTTGATCGCTCACTTTCCACTCGATGAGAATGGAAATTCAGAGACCTTTGGAGGGTTTGTGGCAGCCACGGTTGATGACAGCGTGACCTTTGGCACGGCGGGCGCTAACGGAAACACAGGGACCTCGGCTACGTTCGACGGCTCTGGTATCGTTCAGCACGAATGGAGTGCCGATCTGAATCCAGAGAGTTTCACGCTCGCGCTTTGGGCCAAGTCGGAGGGAGGCGCGGGTGCGTGGAATTCTCCAGTCACCAGCCGAGACGAACAGAACGGTGGCCCTCAGAAGGGCTACTTGATCTACGACGACGAGCCGGGTGGCGTGTGGACCTTCTGGAGCGGCAGTAACTTGGGTGGCTGGCAGATTCTGAATGGCCCTGCTGTGAAAGTCGGCGAATGGCAGCACCTCGCCATCTCCTACGACAACGAGACACAGACCAAGAGTCTCTACGTCGATGGCGAACTGGTGGGCGAGCAGAACGAGCCTGTGGCTCCGGCAGAGACGACCCCATTTAGCATCGGGGGCGGCGGCGATTTCGGAGCGGACTTCCGATTCATCGGAGACATCGACGACATCGGTCTCTGGAACTATGTGTTGTCCGAACAGGAATTACTGACCGCGATGACGCAAGGCGTTCTGGCAACCCAGCCCGAAGCCCTAGCCATTCCCGTGGCGCACTTCGCACTTGATGAAGATGGGAATTCGCCTGAGGCAGGTGGTTTTGTCGCGAGCACGGTCGACAATGTCACTTTCGGTGCGCCAGGGGCGAATGCGAATACTGGGGGTGCGGCAACGTTCGACGGCAGTGGTCTCATTCAACACGACTGGAGTGCGGATCTCAATCCCGAGAGTTTCACCCTAACGCTATGGGCGAAATCAGATGGCGGTGCAGGGGCATGGAACTCCCCGGTCACCAGTCGCCATGATCTCAATCCAGATAGTCAAGGCTATCTGATCTATGACAATGAACCTGGCGGCGTATGGACCTTTTGGAGTGGGAACGGCACTGTTGATGGCAACTGGCAAGTGCTCGATGGCCCTGATGTGACGTTAGGCGAATGGGAACACATCGCCATTTCCTACGACAAAGCGACGGAGACCAAGAAGCTCTATGTGAATGGGGAACTCGCCGTCGAGGCAAACGATGCAGTCTTTCCCAATGACACCACGCCCTTCAATATCGGCGGTGGCGGCGACTTCGGAGCAGACTTCCGATTCATCGGCGATATCGACGACATTGGTCTTTGGGACGTCGTCTTGAGCGATAATGATATTCTGCTCGCCATGGAAAGCGGCGTGAAAGCCTTCTTTGGTGAAGGTGGAGGGGTCAACCCGCTCGATCCTGATGGCGATGGCATCTTCACCCCGCTCGAAGAGAAGCATGGTCTCGATCCCAATGTGGCCGATGCTGATAGCGACAAGGATGGTGATGGAGTCATTGCCAGTGTCGAGATCTTTGAACTCGGCACCCTAGCAAACAACCCTGACACGGATGGCGATGGTCTCAGCGATGGTGTGGAGACAAACACGGGCACCTACGTGGATGCCACGAACACGGGCACGAATCCGACGAGCGACGATACAGACGATGACGGACTCAAGGACGGCGCGGAAGTGCCAGATTCTGATCCTCCCGGCACCAGTCCACTCGCGGCTGACACGGATGGCGATGGTTTCGATGATGGTAAGGAGTTGCTAGCGGGCACCGATCCACTTGACGCTAACAGTAAGCCAGATTTTCCTGTGGTCATTGGTTACTGGCCGTTTGATGATCAAGGCTCCACGGAGACTGCGGACCTCGGACCAGCGGGCATTACAAGTCTAGTGAATGGGGATCCCGAGTGGGTGCCTGGCCATTCTGGCAATGCGAACGACTTTGCGATCAAGTTCGACGGTGAAGACGACTCTGTCACGACGGATGTGAGTCTGTTGAACGATTTGGCCGAACTCACCATGTCGTTCTGGATACGCATGGAAGAGGAACAGTTAGGCAATCGCATCGGTTTGGTCGGTCAGAATGACGCTGTCGAATACGGCATGATCAATCCCACGACCATGCAATGGTGGAGCCCAGCGGGCTCTGTTGATGTTGAATTCGGTCCCATCGTGGAAGAATGGACTCACGTGGCCGTGGTCTTGAATTCTGAAGGCTTCAAAGTTTTCTCCAATGGTGAGATCATCGGTGAGAGCGCGGGTGGTGGTCCTGTGACTTCCGGGGACACGCTCAATATCGGCGGTGACGGTGTGTTTGACGCCGACGGTAATTTCTTCTTGGGCGAGATCGATGATGTCGCCATCTGGGACACCGCCCTATCAGACGCCCAGATAGCTGACCTGGCGAACCAAGTCATCTGTCCGCTTGGTGCCTGCGGCGGCAGTGACTTCAACGTTAGGGAGATCTCACGTGCAGATGATGGCATGGTGAATCTCACGTGGGATTCTTCTCCTGGTCGTTTCTACGACATTGAAGCGTCGCCTGACTTGTCTCCAGGATCCTGGGTACCGATGGGAGTCGCCATTCCTGCGGAGGGCGGCGAAGCCCTGGTCACTTCCGCATCGGTTGAAGGCGACGTTGCCCAGTTGATGGAGTATTTCCGTGTCGGTCGAGTGGACCCACCTCCGTTCCTTGAGACTAGCTTTGAAGATGGTCTCGGAGAATGGACAACCACTTCAGTCGCAGGCTCCATGTGGGAAGCTGGCGTTCCCACTGCAGGTCCACCTGCGGCGAAGACCGGAGCCAACGTGGCCGGAACCGGATTGGCGGGTGATTACGAAGATGGCACGGTGGGAAGTCTCCGCACGCCAGTGATCGATACCCTCGGAAATCGAGTCTCCTTGAGCTTCTCCTACTTCCTGGAAGCGGTCGAAGGTGAGGGAGGGCGCGTGAACCTCCTCGAAGCTGATGGCTCGCTCATCCAGAATTTCGAGCCCATCTACACAGGCGGCGAGGATGGCAATACTGCCGACTGGACGGATGTTAGCTTCCGGCTACCAAACTTGGATCCGGCGAGGCCATTTATCATCGAGTTCGAATTCCTCACCGGTGACGACGGTGATCCCAACAATGGTGCGGGCTGGTTCATCGACGATGTCAGCATTGGCAAATAAGATGCCAAAAGGCTAACAAACACAGCATTCGTTTTGAATGGAGAAGCGCCAGTGGGCTGAGAAGCGCCACTGGCGCTTTGTTTGTATCGTCCGCGTGTCTTGCTACGATTCTCTGTATGAAAACTCTTCTCGCCCTATCATGTTGCTTCCTAGTTCTTCTCACGAGCTGGGCGGAGGAACTACCTAAGCTCGGCGATGCTGATTTCCCGATGCCTGCTCCAAGCGAGCGGCATACAGAGAAAGTCGCCGCCGTCAAAAGTGGCGAATACGACCTGGTGCTGATTGGCGATTCGATCACGCATACGGTTGGCGACTCGGCGGGAAATACGAGCCCATGAAGGCAGTTTGGGACCAATTCTACGCGCCTCACAAGGCTATCAATCTTGGTCACAACGGCCAGCGAACTGAGCAGATTCTGTGGAACTTACAGAATGGCGAACTCGACTTTGTGCGCGCACCCAAAGTGGCCATGTTGTTGACCGGGACGAACAATGTCGACGATCGACATTTCAAGAGAATTCACACCGCAGAGAAGATCTTCACGGGCACCAAGGCCATCGTCGACCTGATCAGGAAGAAGCACCCAACGACCAAGATTCTCGTTCTAAGAATCTTCCCGCGAGGTGGGGATGATGAGAAAAGCGTGAGTCCACCAGACTTCAATTCTTCCGCCCAGTGCATTGAGACTTGCCGTCGAGCGGGAGAGCTCACCAAGCAACTAGCAGATGGCAAACAGGTTTTCTGGCTCGACCTGACTGAAGTCTTTCTTCGCGCCGACAGTACCATCAACACGGACCTGATGTGGGATCTTCTACATCCAAGCCCCAAAGGAGCCGAAGCCTGGGCCAAAGCGGTCGAGTCTAGTCTAAGCCGACTGATGGGCGGTCATCCTCTGCCCGCTAACCAAACGTGGCCGGATCGAATGCATTCCAATGGCATTCCCGATTCGTAAACACTTTCGTCATTTCTTTCCAATGCAACAGAGCTCTTGGTGTGTGCGGATGAAGACCTGGCCTTGGCTGATGGCCGGACTCGCTGAGACTGGCTCTCCGAGATCGTTCTTGGCAACGACTTCGAAGTCGTCTCCGAGTCGAATGAGGGTCGCTTCGTCTTTGTCGGATAAACACTACGTGGTGCCGTTGGCCATGACAGCTGAGGGGCTGTGCCCGCCATCCAGCCGTTCCCGCCAGAGGCACTTGCCGGACTTGGCATCGAAGCAATTGGCGACTCCGTTATCGGCAACGACGAGCAAGTGGTTGCCGGATACGATGGGGGAGGGCACGTAGGCGGCTCCATTGTTCGTTCTCCAAGCGATGTTGGTTTCAGTCACGTTTCCGGTTCCGTTAGGATCGATCGCGAGAATGTGCCTCTGAGGATAACCACCTGTCACAAAGACATACTCTCCATTGTAGACCATGGAGGCGACGAACTGTTCGGTTGGCCCGTCGATGATCTAATGGCGTTTGCCGGTTCGTGGATCGTAACTCGCCACACAGAGACTGCCGGAGAGGATCATCTGGGTGCGGTCACCGATCTTGCGGATGATGGGGGTGACATAACTACGGGTCTTGTTTTCCCGCATCGTGCGCCAACGTACGTTGCTGGTTTCGCGCTCGAGCGCCACAATATAAGCCTCGCCGTCGTGATCCCCGTTGATGATAACAAGATCTTCAAACAACACTGGACAGGTGTTGAACCCGTGTGCACTGACAAAGGCACATGCATCTGTTTTCCATTGTTCGTTCCCTTCGAAATCGTAGGCGGCCACCATGATCCTACCCGGTGTGATCATGCGTTCCGATTCCACATTGGGCGCGATGACTTCTTCGCCTTTGGCCATCAAGAAGGTGACGTAAACGAGTTTGCCATCAGTGGTCGGCGTGCCCGAGGCGCGGCTGTTCAGGCTATGAATGGACTCGGGCGGCGACTTGATGACCACGCGCTCCCAGAGCGTCCTCCCATCGAGGCGATTCAAGCAGAGCAGCTTGCGCTCGTTCTTCTCTCTTAGGCTGGTGGTGAGGAAGACACGGTCCTCTCAGATGATAGGCGACGAATGGCCTCTACCATCGAGGGGTGTTTTCCAGGCGATGTTGTCCGTACTGCTCCAGTGCGTGGGGAGAGCCGTCTCGCTGCTAAAGCCGTCACCAGTTGGTCCACGCCAGCCGGGCCAGTTCTCAGCTGTAAGGGTTCCGGTCAGAAGGAGGAGTGAAACGAGAATGCGCACGTGAGGACTCTAGTCCGCGTGCGGCAGAGGGGACAAGGTTTGATGAACTGCGATCAATAGCCCCCGGGCCGAGTCTCAGGAGCGGTCGGCGTCTTCTGGCTCTGATCCAACGGGTCGGTCAGTCTCGGCTCGCCTTACTTGCGTGAATCTCCTGATGAAGGCGCCACTTCTACGCCATTCCCGGTCGCCTATGCCCGGGCAGCGGCGGGATCTTGTTGCATCCATTGCCCCAAAGTATGACGGGTTATGCTCGCGCGGAGTTCTTCGTTCTGGATAGCTGACGACCACGTGACGCCTGCTTCGGGATCGTCAAAGGCATGGGTGGCTGCTTTGGCAAGTCCGGTGACACCTCGGTCGAAACTCTCGTCTTGTGGCTGTTCTGCTAGCCAGGTGGAGGCAGCTTCGGGATCTTGACTGGTTCAATTCCACATAACGTGGCCCAGACGATAGAGGGATGGATCTCTTGTTCCGACTCGTCACGAATTCCACTCAACCTTGTTCCCTCATCCACACTCGCCGAAGAGTTAGACCTCGACATCCATTCGTTCGAACTCTCCGATCTCTATGGCGCCATGCGCTGGATGCTCGCCCGCCAGTCACGCATCGAGAAAGCCCTCGCTAAACTCCATTTAGAAGAAGGCAGCCTAGCGCTCTCCGATCTCACAAGCACCTACTACGAAGGCACCACCTGCCCACTCGCGCAATTCGGTTACAACAGAGACAAGAAGAAAGGCAAACGTCAGATCAATCTAGGACTCCTCTGCGACCAAGACGGGCGCCCAATCAGCAGCGAAGTATTCCCTGGCAATGTCGGCGATCCCGCCACTGTCACCAGCCAAGCCAACAAACTGCGTCAACTCTTCGGGCTCAAGAAATTCGTCCTCGTTGGAGATCGCGGCATGCTCACTGATACTGAATTGGCCGACACCGAGATTCAGTGAGTCTTCCCAATTGTAGATCACATTGTTGCGAAAGTTGAAGAGCGCTCTGTCACCAGTCGGTTGATCGGGAACACCCCCCCAGCGTCGGGTGCCGATTGCGGCTACTAAAGAGGAGATTGTGGTGGATGGAAACTTTCCCGGTGGTCTTGCGCAGTGACATGAGCATGGCGTGGGCCTCCTTGTGGTGGGTGCTATCGTGAAGGGCTTCGCCAAACAGCGACCATTGCAGAGTGAAGTTCGATAAATGATCGGTATCCATGGTGCCATCCACGCCCCAGGTTGCCGTGACATGTTCGAAGATCACGTCCTTGGCCTGGGAGAGGTGGCGCGTATCTCCAGAGGTCTTGCTCTCGTCGCCTAATCGGAAACGCAGGAAACGCACGATGATGTTAGAGGAACCTTTGATTTGAAATGTCTGGTCGCGCAGGGTGACGCCATCGCCAGGAGCCGTTTGTCCGGCGATGGTGAGTCCGTTATGATTCTCCACGCGCAGCGCTTTCTTTAACAGAATGGTGCCACTCACGGTGAAGACGATAGTGCGTGGTCCCTCGGCACTTTCGATGCCGACGCGCAAGGAGCCAGGTCCGTCGTCGCCGAGTTGTGTCACCTGATAGACGTCACCGCCTCGGCCACCCGTGGCGAAGCGTCCATAGCCCTCGGCCGAGGGAAACGCTAGCAGTGGCGGGGCCGCGATGGCGTTCGGAATCGAAAGAGCTGCCCACAAAGAGGCTCCGAGGAGAAGAAATCGATGGGCATTCATCACGCCATTGAACGCGATCGGGAGTTGGCAGGCAATGACGGAGCTCGACTCTCTTAGGTTCAGGGTTGGCTTTGCGTGGAACGTCAAGTGCTCTATGGTCGCGCCATGTTCGTTCGAACTTCCCTCACCCTACTCTTGGCGCTGGTCTGGCTACCGACAACGAGTCAGGCTCTCGACCTTTCGCAAGGATGGCGATTCGCCACGGGCGACGATGTTGCCTGGGCGCAACCGGAGTTCGATGATTCGGCCTGGAAGCCAATCGAGATCGGCAAGCCGTGGGAGAAGGCAGGTCATGAGGGCTACGACGGTTACGGCTGGTATCGCCTGCGCGTTGACATGCCGAAGGCGGCGAGCGAGAGTGCCTACTTCGAGCATTTCCAGAGACTGACGTTACTTCTAGGAGCGGTGGACGATGTGGATGTGACTTATTTCAATGGTGTGGAGGTGGGGCGGACCGGCTCGGCACCCGACGATACCAAGGGCCACTACAAAACGATCCGGCGCTACGAGGTGCCTGCCAAACACATCCGCTGGGATGCAGAGAACGTGATCGCCGTGCGCGTGTTTGATAGTGATGGGGATGGGGGAATGTACCAGGGGACGCCAACGTTGTCCGCCCCTGTGTGGCATGATTTCGTTACGGTCGATATTGACCATGGCCACGCCGATGGAATCTACCCGGCCGGATCGCCGATGGATCTGTCCGCAACGATACGCAACACGGCATTTGAGACTATCAAAGGTACTGTCCGGTGGCAGGTCGGGAGCGACACCTGGCGGATCGACCAACGAGACTCCTTCGCCGATGTTTCCAAGCCCTTAACGCTTTCTGCTGGGAATTCGCACAATGAAACCCTAACATTCGAGCCTCTCGCTGCTGGATTCTTCCAAGTTACTTGCACTTTCGCACGCGACGGCGAAAAGACACCTATTTCGCAATCGCGGATGCGCGGTTATGCTCCGGAGAAGATCGATCGCCCTACCGATGCTCCCAAAGATCTGCGCGCGTTCTGGGATCAAACGATCGCAGAGCTCGCCACCGTCGCACCGCAATACAAGGTCGCGCCGAGCCCGGAGTGGAGCACCGCTCACACGGATTGCTTCCTCGTGGAAATGCGCAGCCTCGGTGATGTCCGGATTCGCGCGTGGTTCGAGGTGCCGAAGTCTGCCGGGCCACATCCTGTGTTGCTGAGAGTGCCAGGCTACACCCAGGGGATGAAGCCCGCGCAATCAATTCCCAACATGGCCGTGCTCTCGCTCAACATCCGAGGCCACGGCAACAGCACCGACGACGAACCCGCCTATGAATGGTGGGGGCCGGGCGACTATCTCCTGCGTGGGCTGGACGATCCTCAGAAGTTTTTCTACCGCGGCGCCATCATGGATTGCCTGCGCGGGGTTGATTTCGTGGCGTCACGACCTGAGATCGACACCAAACGCATCGGTATCACGGGAGGCAGCCAGGGCGGGATGCTCTCCTTCACGACCGCAGCGCTCGACAAACGCATCGCCCTTTGCGCGCCCGATATCCCCTTCGTGGCCGACTCGATGAAGGGCTTTGAAATGACCAAGTGGCCAGGGTCGGTCCTTAGGCACTGGTTAGGCAGAGATCCCAAGAACACCTGGGAAATCGCAAGCGCCACCTTCAGTTACATTGATCCAAAGAACCTCGCAGGATGGATCGAATGCCCTGTCCTGATGGGCGTCGGCTTGCAAGACACAGCGACCCCAGCGCCCACCGCCTTCGCCGCCTACAACCAGCTCCGTAGTCCGAAAGCGTACCGTTTGTATCCCGAAGCTGGCCACAGCACGCCGCCCGAGCACGTAGAGGCGAAGATGGCGTGGATACGGGAACAGTTTGCCTTGGCTAAATGATGGTGGTAGAGGTGACTTTCAGTCGCCATCGAATTACTTCGCATACAGAAGACTATCAGTAATCCTAAATTATGTGCTAGAATCCTGCGCGCATGCCGTAGCGAACCTTCCCATCGAAATCCAACGGTCGGCCAGCGGGAAGGAAGGCCACGGCCTCTTCCTCGGTATCTGTTCGGCCATTGTCGTAGTGTAGTTGTTCCTGACCCTCGGCGATCAAGGCGACGGCCCCGGCTTTCGGATTGAGGTGGCCCTGCCATTGTAACACGATTTCGTGTTCCCAACGAGGTCCTTTCCCGTTGTTGTTGCGCTCGCGTTTGCCATGGACTTTCGAATGACCCCACACGCGCAACCCGTTCTCTGAGGAGGGCTCGGCCCACAGATGGATATCGTTCATCACCTCTTCGGCACCTGACTGCACCGGCTCTAGCGGTTTCACGTCGAGGATGCCGAGGTAGGCGTTGCTCACGATGGTTCGGCTCAGGACGTCTGGTAGGGGGAACGGCTTGTTCTTGGCCGCATTCTGTGCCGCCGCCAAGGCCTTCAACATCGTTGGCGTGATTTCGAACTGATCTTCAATGTAGTTGTCCTGGATGCGCGCATCGGATCTCGGATCGCCCTTGTCATCGAGAGCGCGGCCGATGACTTTGGTTAAGAGGGCTCCTTCTACTCGGCGTGGTTCGCCCGGACACTTCTCGCCGTCCGCATGCTCATGGGGAATGTCAAAGGTGGTGCCAGGGTCTTCGAGCGTCGGCAGTTTCTGATTGGGGAAACGCATGAAGCGCTCTGCCGGAACGGGTTTGGAACGGTCGGGAGTTTCTCGATAACGTTCTCCCACGTGATCGAGAAAGTCGATCACTTGTGCCTGGCTTTCGAACATGAGCGACCAGGATAAGACACGTCCCGCAGAGTTCAAGGTGCCGATCCCCTGAGGCTGAGGCATGGTGCGTTTGAGCTCCTGATAGAGTTTGCCCTCCACTCCGGATCCCCCACGGGCGACATCGCCGGCTTTGAGCGCGACCGGGATGTAATCTTTCTGGATTCTATCAATGACCTCAGAGTTGGAGAACACCGCCTCACGGGCGGCACCGGCAAACACTCAGCAACGTTTATCATCGACAGGGCGATCAATGAAGACCCAGAGGATCACGGGCTTTTTCTCGTTACGTGAGGCGTTGAGGCCGTCGAGCAAGCAGGTCTTCCACGCGATCTTGCGCCAAGCGACTTCTTCCACCCGCATCTCGGCAACCTGCGCTTTGAGATCGTTCTTTGAAAGCCAAGAAGTGGGTGGCTCTGGTTGGACCGGACCTTGATCTTGTCCGGCCTGTTTCTGAGCACGCTGCTTGTGCCAGGCCGCGAGGAGCGCTTTGCGTTGTTGTGGATTTAGAGCTTTGTTAGCCTGAATCAACATCCGAAGATGGTTCTGTTTCACCGCGCCTTCTGCCTTGAGTACGTCTTCGAGATCACGGAGCGCCTGTTCCTCACTGAGCGCCTCATCCTGCAAGGTTTCTCGCAGGGACTCGATGGCTTCTTTGCGTTCAATGTGAGTCTTCTCGGTTGCAAGCTGCATTCGCTGCACGGCGGATTGCACCGCCTGACGTTGGCTATCCTGGAGTTGGGCTCCGTCTGCATGCTCAATGATCACATGGGGAGGCACGAGATGTTCTTGGAGTGGATCGCTCTGTGCTTGTGCGGTCAAACCAGTCGCGGCAAAGCAAAGTAGGGTTAAGAGATCTGATGTCTTCATGGTATCAACGTGGGGCTAATTGGTAGGATAGATTACGATCGTTGGCGACTGAAAGTCACCACTACGGGGCGGATATTTCATAGTGGCCATCGGGGGCTGCTGAGGGGAGTACGTAACCGAACTCCACGGCTGAGTCGGATTGCCCGGACACTAACAGGTAGAGCATTTCGACTCGGGGATCAGTCATCATGGCTTCCGGAGAGCAGGGCTCCCATTCGCTGGCGAGACTGGCGCAGTAGTCGATCTGCAAGCCGTAGAGACTGGTCCAGGCCAAGTAGAAGTTCTCGGCGGCGAGGCATCCTCCTGGTCCACAGCCGGGCTCAGCGTAATGTGAGGCTCCGCCGCAACTGCCGGCCACGAAGGTGCAATCGCCGGGGCCTTCGCAGTCGTAGTGTTCGCAATCGGGCGCGCAGTCTGAACAGAACTCACAGTCTCCGTAGGCTTGTTCGACGGCGACCATGAGCTCCGTCCCTGGCTCCGTGCCAAAGACGCTGGGATAAGCGATTTCGAGGCCGTGATAGAACGCATGATGAAATTCCTCAATGGTCTGCCGTTTGAAATGCCCTTCACTATCCAAGCTGGTCTGCCCACCGACGCGACTGATACCCCAGAAGCTGTCTTTGTAAGGGCCTGATCCGATGTCGCCGCGCTGATTGAGGATGGCGACGCCTTCTTTGCGTTCGACACTGGTGAGGGCAGCGATCACGGCTGGGTCATCGGGTTGCCCGTCTTCATCGGAATCCAAGTAATCTGCTAGGACCGTGGCACCGTATGAGAACGCCCAGGACGCCGCGTCTTTGTGCTTGTAGACATTGATTCCATAGATAGAGATCTTCTGGTCCATCCCCTTTTTGAAATGAATCCCCGAGGTCACCCTCTCGACACTGAAAGGGCCGACATTCTTGGCGGCAGAGGTGTCATTGACAGTATGCTGAATCGGCGAATCGCCGCACCCAGCAAGGGCTAGCATAGCTACGAGAACGATAACTTTCATGAGAAGCGCCTTATTCTGTGAACTCGGTGTAGGTGGCGGCGCTGAAATCCATCTTGTAGATCATCCCATTGTCATAACTAATGACATACAGGGCACCTTCACGATCCCGGCCAAAGGCGACCACCTTGGCCGGGCTGGTACCGATCTCGAGGATGGTTTCTAGCGTTCGATCACGCTGGGTGATGCCCCATAGACGTTTCGATTCGTAATCCCCACAGATGTACACGCCGTGAAAGACTGAGTCAGGTTCAGCGCGATACACGTAGCCACCAGTGATGGAGAGACCGTGGCTCCGTCGAAACGAGACCACGGGCGGAATGTAAGTCTCGCCGTCCCGCCGATGGACGGCTTTGAACAATTCAAAGCCTTCGTAGACATTCCAGCCGTGGTTCTCGCCAGCTCGCACCATGGTGACTTCTTCAAAACGGTTCTGTCCCACATCGCCTACCCAGAGGTGATCTGGGTTCTCGGGATCGAAACTGAAACGCCAGGCTTGGCGCAAGCCAGAGGCGTAGATTTCTTGACGAACCTTAGCCCGCATTTCTCATAGGCATCTATCAATAAGGCGAAAATGGGTGTTACGAGCGATGGTCAGACATGGATGGGATGAGCAAGGCACCACCGTGAAGCTGAGAGCTGGATTTCGTGGCATTGTTGA
>Ga0222717_10000693_pt1 | contig 28791 bp, 47 predicted proteins | sample C33_18DmetaG_FD_165053 | JGI IMG/M metagenome (GOLD analysis project Ga0222717, IMG submission 165053) | Estuarine water microbial communities from San Francisco Bay, California, United States - C33_18D | ecosystem: Environmental > Aquatic > Marine > Unclassified | place: USA: California... | reverse complement strand
CTATTTTACCTAACTGCATAACCATATATGCTATGAATAGCCATCCTATCGCTTTAATCATTTTCTGTTTTCATTAGTTCGTATAATTCCTGTATAGCTTCGTCTATATAATAAGCGTGTGAATCATCTACATAAATAATAGTCTCGTCTAACTTAGAACTGTGTTTTATATATTCTACTAATTCGTTACATAAGTCGCTATCGTAATAGTGTACGTTTTCGTTTACACAAATACCATTAGTATTGTCGGTAGCTATATAAACAGAGTAACCGTCTGCTGTCGTATCTTCATATATATAAAAATCTTGTATACCCCAGTTGTCAGTAAATTTAAAATTATAATAATTTTGTACTTTTTCTAAAATTTTCATTGTCTTTTTTGTAAAGGTAATAAAAAAGGCGGTTATTACACCGCCCTAGTTAGTTAAAATGGTAAGTCGCTTGTTTCAGCTTCTTGTAACACTTCCTTAGATTCTTCACGCTCAGCTTTTACGATGTTTCCATCAGTCCAAACTACTTGACCGTTGCCAATGTAAGTTCTCGGTTTCTTAGCTTCACGTTCTTCTTGTGTTTGGCTAATCATAATTGATGCGTTATTTCCGTATCGTGTTTCGTCATTTACTGACATTGTAAGGTTTACATAAACCGCTCCATCTTTTCCAGCGATGAATTTCTCCTTTGGTAATTTGTCCACTCTTAGTGAATAATTGATAATTGCTCCCATAATTTAATTTAATTTAATTGTTATTTATTTTTTAAATGATTCTGATTCATCTTCTCCGAATACGCCTAACTCATAAAAACCTGTTAGCTTTAAAACGGCTCGGCTCATTGCTCGTTTCTCTGCCATCTCAGCGACATACCAACTGTTTGTCGAACTGTCTTTATAGCTATCACCTTTTAAGGCACTTCCAAAGGTTTCAATCGTTGCAGAACCTTTATGTGCTATGGCTTTAAACACTGCAAAATTTGGCTCACACCTTACTACTTCATAAGTGATTTGAATTTTGGCTACGGCTTGAATCTTGTCGATTCCGCTTCTGGTTATGATTAAATAATGTTGATGTTTAAATACATCTTCTTTTTCAAGTTTATACTCTTTGTATAATTCTGTTAATTTTTCTTTGTTCATTGTTATTTGTTTTTGATTTCTATTTGTGCTTCTAAAAATTCCACTCGCTTCTGTAAAGCATCAACACGAGCGTTTAAGTAGTCTATTGTGTCAGGACTTGAACTTCTTTTAACATCTTCTGAATAAGTCATATTATATCTCTTTAAATAGTTCGTATGGACTATCTACATCTAATAAGAACCTCAAGTCTGTTACCAACCCATAAGGCAAATCTCGTACATATTCGTAAAGTTCTAATTGGTCAACTGCATATCCAGTCAATGAAGGGTGTTTAGTGTTACCTGTTTCTAGGTTGTCTTTGTACTCTGGTTTTAATCTTTCAAATAAATTCATAATGTGTATTGTTTTAATTATTATATATGCAAATATAAAACAAATAATTCAATAAAAAAAATATAAACAAAAAAAACCACCCTTTTTAGAGAGTGGTCTTAGTTTGGCGGTTAGCCGATATTAAAACAAAAACAATACTATACAAAGATACATTAAGTATCTAGTTTTTTAATTAACATTTAATATTTTTCTATTAACATTTTAAAAGTTTTGTTGATTTTTTAATTCGTCTAGTTTAGTTTTGTAATCATTAAATATATATAACCATTCATCATCTGATAGTTTGTATATCTCACGTGATTTTATTAATAGTTCTTGTGATAGTTGTTCTCCTAACGCTAAAGAATATTCATATTGACGTCCATACTCAAAACGATTACATTTACGGCACTGACTGTAAACGTTTCTATCATCGTAGCGAGTAGATAATTTTCCTCTTGATATAAAGTGACCTGCATCGCTTTCTGTAAAATGTATAGGTTTTTTACAGGTTATACAATTACAATATCCAGTATTATCATCAGCATCTCTACGTCTTATATATTCGTGAAATACTTTGTCAATTTTATTTTTCCAGTATTTTAATGTTTTTTTTGCCATTTGAATAGTTCCCAGATATCTTATCTATTTGTTTAGATTTATATTTATCTATTTGTTTTGGTATTTGTTTTTTTATGCCTTTGAGGGCAACAAAAACGTTTAGCTAATTAATCAGCTTAACAAAAAATTCAAAGTTATATCTTTTATTTTAAAAAAAAAAGTAAAAAGTTATTTATTTTTCCAATGCTTAGTAATTTTCTCTGCGGAACGCATACCAAAATAACCACCATAAACCAAAAGTAATAAAGAACTAAGTAAATCAATCCAATCTGGTGATATATTAAAGCCTTCTAAAGAACTATCTAATATAATGTATATAAATAGCGTAGCGGTTAAAAAGGCTAGTGTTAAAGGTCTTATATTGCGTGTTAAATAACTATCTGTATTGTTATCCGAAATCCACCGTTTTGTGGTTTCTTGCATTTCTATTTTATCAAAGTTTAGTTCTTCTAATAAAAGCTGTTTATCTGTTTCGCTTAAAACTTTATCAGAACCAATTTTAGATGCTAAAACCTCTAAGGCTTCAATCCCTGTAACATTTGAGGCTATTTTTAAAAGTTCTGGTGCTACTTCTTTTCCTTGCTTTAACAACCAACGTAAAGCATCGCCTACCCTTGTAGTTCCGTTCTTATCTTTGTATTTAGGCATTATTCCAACGAGCTTTGGTTTTTCTAATATCGTAATGTGTAAAAGTCTGGTACATCCCTAAGCCACCTTGAAGAATTTCGCCAGATAACATAAGGTCATCTAAATAATCATAAGTATCTAAAATCGGGTCAAGCCCTTTAATAACAATATCAGCAGCTTTACCTAGTAAGTGTTGAGAGTTTACAGAACCACCAATCGACTTATTATGTTCTTCACATCTATAAGCACTATTTATTGTTATAGGCATAGCCACATTATCCCGAATGTACTGTAATTGATTAGCTAATTTAGTAATATTTACCAATACATCATCAGGCATTTCACAACCACATCTACAATCGAACTCACTTTTTTTAAAGTTCTTAGTCATTCTTTTTATGCGTTTCGTATATCTTTTGTGCTGTATATCCTATTGATAATAATAGTAATATAATTTTTAAACTGTTTTCTATATGTGTGAAGCTGATACCTAAAGTAACAGCATTTAAAATTCCTATTTTCAAATCTTGAACTGTCATTACATTTTATTTTTTAAATACGAAACACCTGCAAATTTATGCATTCCTTCGCTCTCTAAATCTACGCTATAAGTTTTCCATCCGTATGGATGACTTTCTAAATTATCCCAAGCAACGTCAATATGATATTTATCACTTAAAACAGGTGCTTTTATTTCCTCTCCAAGTTCATCATATTCTCCTTGTTCTAAAACAATATTACCAAGCAATACAATAGCGTGTTTATGCGTTGGGTATTCGTTACCTTCAAAATCAGAATCAAGCCCTAAATCTTTTATTTTATCTAAGGCTTGTTCTTCATTTTTAAATTCGTATTTTCCTATCTTCATATTATTCTTTGCCCTCTTCTGGGATTTCAATTTCATCAGATTTCCAAGGCTTTCCCTCTTGTGTTATTGGCTTTTCGATAGCTTCTTTAATTGCTTCGCATTCAGCATCAACTAAAGCCTCAGTTTCAGATACTAACTCAGAGCCTAAAGAATCTTTAACCCAACCAACAACTAGTTCTTCTGTTAAATCCTCATAAGGAATGAAATCTGTTGTTGATTCTGTAAATTCAGTTTTAAAAACCCTCCTAGAATACCCTGCACCGTCAGTTTTTTCATACGCTGATATTGTTTCTATAACAAAGCCATCGTTTGTTTTATGTGTCATATTTAATACTTTCCAACTCATAATTTATTTTTTTATTTATGTTAATCTTACTTTTAAATCATTATTGTGTCTGTATAACCCACCAATCGGAACGCCACCTGCTGCTGCATCAACATCATTTGAATAACTTGTTGAACCTGGTAAGTCCTTTATTACTACCGTTCCATCATATAAAATCTCGAAACTGTTAGATTTATTCCCTGCTAAACCATTACCAATTATAAATTGAGCGTTAGCATTAGAATCGTTTTCAGTTCCGATTACTGTTTGGTCATTACCACTAGTAATAGATTTATATCCTAAAGCAGAAGATCTAAAGCCAGATGAAATACATCCTTCACCTACACTTAAACTATTTAGATTTGTAGCTTGGGATACTGTACCAATAGCAATAGAATCAACGCCAGTAGCATTAACGCCTGTTCCAATAGCAATAGCATAATTGCCTGAAGCAATATTAGTATTGCCAATACAAATAGATGAAGAAGAAGAACCTGTTGTATTATTAGAATTACCTATTGCAACTGTATTCTGTGTAGGAATTGTATTACTTACACCAATAGAAACAGCAGCAGTACCACTATTATTATTTGAGAAACCTATGGATGTTGTATATTGAGCCGTACCCAATATTCTATTTAGATATCCAAAAGCATAATTAAGATTATTTGTAGTTGTATTATTGTGACCGATTGCAGCGGAATTACTACCGCTTACAGTATTAGATGCTCCTATTCCAACAGAAGCGTAGCCACTTACATTTCCACCCATACCTGCTGCAAAAGAAGTGTTTCCTGTTGCTTGTACATTAAAACCAATTGCTGTTGAATTATCATTACTAGCTAAACAACCTTTACCAATAGCCACAGAGTACTCTCCAGTCGCACCTCTATTTTGTTGAAAATCTTGCAGTGTTAAATCAATAGCTTTATCGCCAATAGTTCCGTAATAATTAGCAAAATTTTCGTTGTATATTCTATAACCTGTATTTCCGCTTTCAGTTATTTCTTTTAATTGCCCAGATGCGTTATATTCACCAGTTATTGGGTCGTATAAAGTTTGACCGCCATCAACTAAAGGAATGCTATTTAGATAAATTTTGTCATTAACGTTTAAATCTGCATTTACAGTATTTGTTCCATTACCTGTAAAATTAACCCCACTTTCAGTAACGTACAAAACACCGTTTGTTGTGACAAAACTTAACACTGAACTTATATTTATTATAGCGTTTAGATTATCATTACTCCATACATTCCACCCCTCAGCCGACATTAAAGCATTAGAGCCTAAGTCACCATTGAACTCAATATATCCAAACCCACTCACATTGGAAACTGTAACAACAGGTGTTGTGTAATTTCCGTTTAAACTTTGTAAAGCTAAAGTATCTCCAACGCTTACTAAAGATTCACCGTTAGAATCCGTATATAGTTCCCCAGATGTGCCATAATTTGACCAGTCATTTACCATCATAGCAACAGGTGTAGGAATATTAACGCTACTAACCGTTCCTTGTGATTCTGGTGTTAAAAAAGCAACAGCACCACCGCCACCGCCTAAATTTGCAGGGTCTATCCTTACATTTTCTGAACCGTCATAACCCACAACAAAATCAACATCTGCTGGGTCGGTCTTTAAATTAAATTCACTAAATTTTTTGTTTGCCATTTTGTTATTTTTATTCGATTATTAAATTGTCATTATTTTCCGCTAAAATAAATTCGCCATTTTCTGAAATTATAAAATCTCCTATTGGAATATCTCCACAATCAGGAAAATTAGGTACACTGAATTTATTACTTTCATCACCCCACCAAGATTTACAATATATTTCGTTTGCCATTTTTTTATTATTTTGTTAATTCTATTGCTTCTGCTTCTGTTAATACTCTATCGTAATATCTCACTCCGTTTATTTCCCCAAAAAAGTTTTGACTACCTAAATTATTTTCGTTAAATGCAAACTTAGAAAGCCCTATTGGAATGTCTTCATTTGGCGTTTGAGTGGATGATAAAACCCCGTTAACGTAAAACTTAAATTCTCCAAATTTAAAAGTGATAGCTAATTTATTTTGAACGTCAAAATCTATATTAAGAGTTAATTGAGCGATAATATTACCACTGTTTATTCTTGCTATAAACATTCTAAATTGTGTGTTATTGGATTGTTTTGCAATTACAACTCGGTTATTGTTGCTTCCATCAGATATTGAAATACTACCAGAATTACTGCCTTTAAAAGCTTTCTGAATATCTACAAACATAGTTCCCTTGTTTCCATCAAATAAATTAGCATCCCCAGCATTCCCACAAACATCATTTATCCTAGTTACAGCAGTTGATTGAGTTGTTATTAAGCTAGTCGGGTAGTTGTCTTGTTCAATCTGAACTCCAAAAAGTGATATATCTATTTCTAAATTAGAACCGCTTAATTGTTCAAGAATCCCTACGTTTATATAGGCGGTTTGACCTGGACTGTTATATCCATAAAAAGAAAATCTTTTCCAATCTTTAGTCACAGTGTAATTTTGAAGAGTTGAGTTCCTTCCATAAATAGCAACTTGTTGATTTTCTCCTGTATTACTTTTAAGATATATTGATGCTGTATAATAACCATTATAACTAGTTGTACTACTTCCAACAACTGAATAATTATTAGTTCCACTAGTCACAGAAGCCTGTAACCTTGAAGCTGTTAAAGACCCTCTTGGGGATATAGAATAATTTGCAGTTCTAATTGCATTTTCTGAACCCCCAACAACCGTCATTGCGTATGTGTTTTCACTATTTAAAGCGTAATTAGTTCTTTGCGGTTCTAATAATAAACTAGGGCAATCGCTGTTTAACCAATCTAATTTTGGTACGTTATTACTAACAGTTTCAATTAAACCTTCTTTATTAACTCTTGAAGATTCAGTATTCCTGCTAAAATCAAAATCCCCTACACCATTAACAGGTAAAATTGAATAAACTTTACCGCTTTTATATCCGCTTGGTATTAATGCTAATTTTGGGTTCTCCATTATCTTTCTGTTATTATTGATGTCGTTGCACAGTACCACCACTGACCGTCTACTTCTAGCCTTAACGTTACTGTTTCACCTCTGTTTATTTCTATTGACTTACCAAAATCCAATATTACACTTTCATATACATTGTTTCCATATGTTTCGGTTTCGCTGCCTTTAAAAACTCCATCCACATAAACGCTTAAAGTTAAAGAACTTCCGTTAGGAAACTGATTACTAGAATAAGGCATTGACGAAATCATAAACTGACTATAATAAGCATTATAAGGAACAGGAATCCCACCATATGCAAACGGAAAAGTTGTACTAGAACCAGTGTCGTAAAGCGTATAAGTGTTAATCCCAGTAATACGATGACGCCAAGTCACAGATATTTTCTCAGAAGTTAAACCCCTGCCTGTATAGTCTATTGACTTCGCTCTTATGATTTTATCTGTTGAAATCATTTATCTTTTTTCCTTATTAAAGGTTTGCTTTGTTTTTTTAAATAAGCAACTAACTTATTTAAGTTTTTTTTCTTTACTTTATATATCATAAAACCCAACCATTAAACACCGTATCTGTATCTGGGCTTATATCCGAACCTGAGTTGCTTGTGTATTCTGGAAATTTTGAACTATTATCACAAAGGTAATCAACTAATCTAGTTGAATAATAATTAGCGTATTCCCTAGCTTTGCCCACTAAATAATCTACTTCGTTTTTATTAACGTTTTCAGCGGTTTCGCTTGAATGTTTAAACACTCCGCCATTCTTAATTTGATACGCTGCAAATGGAATATAATTAACTTGTGCAAACCATATAAGAGTCGGCTGTATATAGTCGCTTACAAGTGCTAAATAATCGCCTGTTAAAGTACTGTTTTCAATGTCCGTACTTATTCGGTTATATAAATCAGTTCCTAGTAAGTTTTGTATGTCAATTTCTTGACCTAGTTTAATAAACTGTATAAACTTATCAGTATCTACATTCCCATCTAAGATAGAATTTCGTACTAAGTCAGTTCTTGATATAAATAATGCTGTTGCCATTTAGTTTTTGAATTTCATTTTGTTCCAATATTCAGCAGTATAACCTTTATACTTCATATCCTTTGGTGCTACTGGTACTTTTTGAGCGTTCTTAGGTGCTTTAAAACCTTTACTTTTTGCTTGACCACTTGTTATTTGGCTTTTTTCACCGTTTTTAATTTGGTAAGTTTTCCTAAACCACTTATGATTACACCTAGCACCGCCTTTATATAACCAGATGCTGTAAGTGTCAGAGCCACCTTTTCCGAAACCTGCATTTACGGACTTTTTTCCCATTGCCACAATGTCCTCTTTACGATAAACCTTTTTAGCACCTATCATTTTAGAGCAAAACTGTCGACTGTTTGACCCTGCTTTTTCTGGTGCATAAGAATAACGCACTAAGAACTGTACACCTTTTTGACTATCTTGTTTTGATTTGCCATCTTGTGTACTTTTTGCGTTTGGTTTAGCCGTTCCTGTGCTTACAAAATTCCATATTTTAGATAGTGCAGATTGTTCTGGCTCGGTGTTTAAGTCTGTTATAACTTCATCAAGTTCATCGTTTAGTTCATAATCAACTTCGCTTTCATCCACTAAATCATATTCGGCTAGTAGTTCTTCTTCACTCTCTCCTAAGTCGATTAATTCATCAGCAATATTACTTCCTAATTCATCTGGTAAATCTTGACTTAATTTAACCCCTGTTTCTTCTTCTCGTGTTTCTGCATCCTCAACATTCTCTAAGTCTGTAAATTCCAACGGTTGAAGCGTTTTAAAGTACAGTTTAAGGCTCATTTGGTTGAATGCTAGTATAGAATCAAAAGCATCTATTAAAAGCATCTGAAATGGTCTTATAACGGTGTTATCCATTAATGTACTAGCTGTTTTTAATTCTTCTGCATTATTACCAAGTCCGCTATTATCTTTAATACCTAAAAGCATAGGCGAAACAACTCTATGTGCTACCATTACTTTTTTAGAACTTTCATCACTTAAAAACTGATACTGCTGATGTGCTTCGCTTAACTGAATAGGCTCAATAGTTGCTGCACTTTCTGGATTGTCGTTAAAAGCTAGTATAAATTTACCTGCATTACTTGAACCGCTAAACTTTTGATATATTCTATTTTCTAAGGCTTGGCGTTCTTCAGCGTTTGGTGTACCATTATTCATATTAATCAACATCGAAGGTGCTAAACCGTTCAAGATATTGTTTAAATGATAGTTGCTTATCTCTTGTTCTAGTTCTGCATATTGTAAACCACCTGCATAATCTGGACTTGAATAGTATTTATATCCTGCTCTGTAAGGCTTTACATATATAATCTCTATATTTTCAGTACTACAACCAAAAGATGGGATTCTAGTTGTATCCCCTACGTTTTTAACTTTTTTCCAGTTATCAGAATAGTAATAAGCTTCTATATCGCCTTTGTCATTACATTTCTCTGCTCTTAAATTTTCAACAGGAATATGTTCAACTTGTGCAACTGTTTTTTTATCCTTAGAATAAATTACCTGCATAGCACATTGACCCATTAATTTAAGGTCGTAGCATAATTTACGAACCATATCTTTATGAAACAAAGAAATCATTTTAGCGTACTGTTCTGGCTTTTTATTTGAGTTTAAAGCATCTAGTCCACGTCCGTAAATCATTTCACTAATTCCATTTATAATAGCGTTATTTGTTGGGCTACCATTATATCGGTCAATTAAGTACTTAAAATAATTGTTATCAGAACCATAAGAAACCCATTCTTTATTGGACTTCTCAACAATATCTGGTGTTGTGTAGGTACTTAAATTTACTATTCTTAAATCGTTCATATTTATATTATTATAAATTCGTTATCCGAACTTTCTTCACTTATATATTGGTCTTTATTTACGCTGTAATATTCATCATTACTTTGATTAATTGCTTGGTCTGTGCAAAAAATCTTATCCTTATAAATTATGTTATTTGAATAAATAACGTCTAATATATAAAAATCGCTTTCAGTTAAAGCACCGAAAACAGCATCAAACGAAATATAATTACCATCAATAACCGATGTAGCATCAACCGTAATAGTTTTGTTTGTACTTTCACTAGTCAATTTTAGGTTCAATGTACCTACTGTAAATTCTCTTGGAATTATCTTAAAGCTTTTATTTCCGCTTGTGCTTATTAACTTCATATTAATATATAAATAAAAAACAAATATTTTGTATTGTGTAGATATAAAAAAAGGGCTATCCGTTAAGATAACCCAGTTTTATAAGTAAAAGTACTAATTAAGCCGTTGGGTCAATTTGTACTGGTGAAGATTCTGTTAAGATTTCTTCAGGATCAATAAAGTAAGGCGGTGCAGTTTCTTGTGCATTCAGCGTTAAAGTATATCCTGTTAAATCTCCCATTGCAGCACCTGTAACGATTGTACCACCGTTTACATCAGCACCATTTTCAAGACCTACAATAAAGAAGTTCCCGTTGTAATCTTCGACAGCTACGTGTGGACGTGCGTGAGCGATTAATTTAAGTTGTTCTTGTGTAGCTACATCTTGAAAGGTTAAAGTCATATTTAGTGTAGTATCGTAAAAAGTTGTCCCGTTTTCTCGGCTTGAAGTGATAGCAGTTTCCATTGAACTGTTACCTTTTACATCAAACTGATAAAATATAGCGTTACCCCCTAGGTTTGTGATTTCACCTGCTACGATTGTTGGAAGTCCTAAAGTACCGTAATCTGCAAAGTAAATGGTTTTAATTCCACCTACTGCTGACTTACAAGGCACTTTACGTCCGCTAGTTATTAAGCATCCCATATTTTTAAAGTTTTTTAAATAAAAAAGGGTAGGCAGAACCCACCCCTTTAAATTTGATTAGTTAATTATTATACAGTTTTTCTGTAAACGATATCAGTTACTTGTGCATACTGAACTCCTGCTGTAAATCTCATTACGATACGTACATTTTGAGAACCATCATTTTCTGCCATATCAATTACTCGTACTTCGTTCAAGTCATTTAAAAGACCTGTCCCGAAGAATAAGTTTGATTTTTCAGCTGCTACAATAGTTCCTGCTGCTGCACCTCTAATAGCTACTACTGGAATACCATCAAAGAATAAAGAACCTAAAGATTGGTTGTTTCCTTTGTTTTCGTATCCGCTTGCACCTTGCCCACCTGATTGGAATCCTCCTAAAGCACGAGTATAAGCACGTACTACATCAGAAGCAGCATAGATATATAAATCATCTGAGCCATAAACAGCTGTTGGAATTGCATCTACAACAGCACCTAGTTCATCTAAAACATTTGCTGATGTAATTGCAGCACCTGTTAAATCTTGCCCACTAGGAAGATTTGTGTCAGCATCTAATAAAGTTGCAAACCCGTCAAACTGTCCGCTTGTTGCAGTTGAACCAGACCAGATATTTTTCTCTGTTCTATCTGCTACCTTAGAAGCAACGTGTCCGATTACGAAATCAGCAAAGCTTGGTGCTAATTCATCAAAAGCACTAAAGCCCATTTTTTCAGCTTCCCAAGAATCGTGTAATGTTTTCTTACAAATATCAAGGTTCACTTGAAATTCTTCTGGTTGTAGGATAGCTTCTGTTAAAGTTAGCGTTCCTGCATCTGTTTGAAAGTCACAAGAAGCATCTTTTACGATGTCATCAGTTGCAGCCTTTTGAATTACAGATTTGAATTTTACGTTTGGCATTACGGTAATTAACCCTTTATCCAAAGTGTCAGCAGATAGTAAAGCAGCAGCAATGTATTTGCCACTAAATTCACCTGCATAAGTTGTTGTTAATGATACACTCATTTTATTTAGTTTTTAGTTGTTATTAATTGTTTAATCTTGCCATTACTCTATCAATGGTAGTGCTTTTTCTGTTTTTAGAAACACTGAATTTTGATATAGCTTTTTTTACTTCTGGATTTGATACGATAGGCTCGGCACTTGGCTCGTTTAGTTCAGCTTGTACTTCAACAGGTACTTCGTTTAACTCTACTCTTTCGTGTTTAGCTAATTCTTCTGTTAAAAGGTTTCCTAAGTCATCAGAACTCAAATCTTCTTTTGGTTCTAGCATTGCTTTGATTTCTTCAATCATATCTTTTACTTCTGCTAGTTCTTCTTTAGTAGCATAGCCCATTTCTTCTTCTTCAGCCGCTTCAACCTCAACTTCTTCTGCTTCAGTTTCTTCAACTTCTTCTTCAGCTTCAGCATCTTTGATTTCAGCAATTACACCTTCTTCTGCTACCACTAATATTTTACCGTCTTCCAATATGTACTCGGCAATAGGCAAAGCAACTTTCTCATCTTCTGTAACGATAAACACTTCCACGCCACTTTCGAACGAGTCAGCTTCAATCACTGTACCGTTGTCTAGTTTAGCTTGTTCTAGCTTAACTTCTTCGTTAAGGTTTAGAACGTCTTTGATTTTTTCAATCACGTTGTTTGATTTCATACTTATATATAATTTAGATTAATTTAATTTGCATTTTCATTTTTAGAAATTGAACCGATACCCTGAGATATTATATCTCCATTACAACATTCAATAGAGTAAGCATCCCTATCCCTGCATAGGCAACCTTTACGCCCACCCTTTGGGCTTGTTTTACTTGGGCTAAATAGTTTTTTAAATCTATTCATTTATATTCTACTCTGTGTTGCCCTCTGAATTAACTTAATTACAGAACGTATATTTTTTATTTTAACAGATAATAACTTATCAGCACTATCTAAAGTATTTAGCAATTTATCTGCACCTAATTCTTTTGCCATTTGTCTCAATTTGGAGCTTTCTTTTTGTTTAGCTTCAACATCTTGCATTTTATTATATAATTTATTTTCAAGTTTATTTGCTAATTTCACTAAGTCAGAAAGCTCTCCAAATGGGTCTGAATCCCCACCTTTCGACCAATTTAATAAATCATCAATTTTAGATAACTCCAATTTTTTAGGCTCTTGCTTTGCTAAATACTCGTTGATTAATTTTAATGCTTTTTCTTTACTCATTTTATTTATTATTTATTTCGTTTAGTTTACTTTCTGCCCACGTTTTCGCTGATTTGCCACCCCATAACAAAAAAGAGATAGTTCCACAAGCCTCTGTATCTTCTGGCTTGTAATACGCTTCTGCCCTTGACAAATAGCTAAACATTCTTTTTATAGTTTCTTTGCTTATCGGTTTCCCTTGTGCTAATTGCTGCGCCCTTACTTTTCCGACCTGTGTAGCACATTTATTGTTCACTGCTTCGTTAAGTTTTAAACCTCTTTTAGCGTTGTTACTTACTGAACTAGGGTAGTCAGAATAGCTTTCTAATTCTACATCTTCATTAGTTAAAACCGCTATAACTTGACTAAGCAAATATTCGGCTTCTGCTTCTTCAATAGCTGCTAATTCGTCTTTTATTGTCGCATCGTTTGGACGTTCCATTTTGTCAGCGAAATATCCCTCAATACTAAACCCTTTTACTTTACCAGTTTTCACAAACTCATTCCAGATTTTATCGTTGTTTACTTTAACACTACCAACCCAAGAACCTAAAGGTAAATCCATTCCAAACTTTACGCTCTTATCGTGCACCTTATCTTCAACTATCCAACTTTCAACTAAACTTAAACCTTCCAATTCGTATTGGTGTTCTAGTGTTGAGTTGTTTTGCTTACTATTCATTAAATACATTTGACTAGCTTTTAAGACAGTATCTTTTGAAAAATATATATAGTATTCGTCTTCTCCGTTACGTCTATAAATAGGCTTGTTAGGTATCAATAAAGCACCCATTAATATTCTACGCTCTCCATCTATTTCTGCTAGTTTAAATTCTTGGCTTTTTAGAGCAACAAAATCTTCTTCAATAGCAGGAGATTCCACTACGCTTATAGCTTCAATTCCTAGTTCGCTTTCCTCGTCTAATATTAATTCGACTATTCTCATAATAATATATAATTAAATTTATTTATTTTTGTTTTTTATATTGTAGCACCTTCAACGATATTGTTCTGTAAACTTTGTGCTGTTGTTACATCGTTTGAAACTACATACGCTTGAACTGGTTCGTTTGTTTGACTTGCAACCGCATCACCCAAAGCACTTGTTTCACTTGAACCTACAACATTAAAACTTGGCGGTGTTGGTGCAGACCCACCACTTGGAGGGCTTCCTGTTGAACCACCACCCCCTCCGCTGTTTGGTATTTTTACACTTGCAATTTTCTTGACTTGTGCGAACCCTGTTACACCTGTTGCAATAGCTTGTGCAATAGCATAACCTGGGATTGGAACTCCAGAAAACGCTTTTAATTGTCCTGATATTGCTGCATAAGTATTAACCAAAGACGATGCAATCGCAATCCCTTTACCTGCTTCTGTTTCTTGACCTAGAACGCCAGATATATCGCTTAATGCACTAGCATATCCATTTAATGCTTTTTGTTTAGCTTCACTTTCTTTTTTAGCTATATCAACAGAAGCATCTGAATAACTTTTATTTAATTCGTTTAACTGTTCCCTGTATGTTCCTTCTGCTTCTAATAGTAACGCATCTTTTTCAATTTTATCTGTTACTTCTCTGTTTATTAATTCTTTTTTAGCTTCATAGTTGTTAAGCAATTCCTGTCTTTCAATCTCTCGTTCATCTTTTCCAATTAAAGCAAGTTCTTGTGCAATTTCTTTTTGCTCTTTTAGTAATGAATTTGTATTAGTTTGCTGTTCACTTCTAAACCCTGTTATTTGTGCTTCAATCCCTGCCTGTTCGTTCAGTGCTTCTTGATACGCTTTTTGTAATTCAATACTCTCCTTGTTTTTAGCCAACTCAACTTCCGCTCTCCTTACTAATATAGCAGCGTTTTCTTTCATTGCTTTTTCTTGGTCATCTAAAACCTTAGCTAAATCTTCATTTGCTTTTATTCTTTCCTCAATACTTTTACTTTCATCGTCCCTTGTTTGCCTAAGTAGTTCAGCTTGTCTATCATAACTTTCAATTAAACCTTGATTTTTAACTGCTGCTAACTCAGAAGCCTTTGCGAGTTTAACATTTTCTTGTGCTGCTTTTACGGTTTCAGTTGCGTAATTAGTAACGGCTGTTGTAATAGAATTTACACCCTCAACAATTTTATCTGCCGAATCATCAACACCTGTAATAACATCAACCATTTCTTTACCTGCATCTTTAACGGAATCAATAGCACCCTTAAAATCGCCTGTGAATAGTTTTTTAAGTGCCTTACCTAAATGACCTGCCACCTCTAAAGTGGATGTCATTCGTTCTATTATATTCTCCTTAACTAACCTTCCAAAATCTTTGATAGAGCCTAAAGGGTCTTCAAATATAGCTTTAAAGAAGCTAATTATACCACTAGAATTATCTATAACAAAATTAAAGAAGTCGTTAAATGCAATGCTTAAAACTTCAAATACAGTATTGAAAGCATCTAGTACAACTTGATTTTCCTCTGCTAATTTCTTAAATATTTCAAAAGCCTTATTTAATAAGAAAACAACTCCAATTCCTGAACCAAGATTTTTCAATGTTTTACCAATAGAACCTACACCCTTAGATGTTTTTTCAGCACCCTTTTTCACATCTTCTAAGCCATCAGTTGTATCTTCTGAAAACTTAGAAAAAGTTTTATTAAGTTCTTGTATTGCATCAGCTAACTTACCAAAATCAGCTTGTGCGCCTTTACTATCTACATTTAATTCTATTGTTTTTTCTATTGCCATTTCATTTCTTGTTTTAAAGATTTGTAACTTTCTTTAATTGTTGTTGGTAATTTGTATTTCCCTTGTGCTATCCTTAGATTTTCGGTTTCTCCGTTAGCGTACTTTAAACTTTCTATTATTAATTTAATCATATTTTATAGTGTTGTTTCAAATAAATCAGTGTCAAACGCTGCAAACTCAGTTCCGTCTATATCGTAAATTGGTCTTATAGATATTTTATAAGTTGTGTCAGAATCTAAATTTAACCGTTCCTTGCCAGTAGGCTCGGTAGATAAAACAGAAGTATCATAAACATCATCTATATATATATCATATTTAATAAGGTTAGAATCGGTTATAGCATCCCAATCAAAAGCTATCGTAGAAGATGTTTTGCTTGTTGTTTCTAAATTCTGAACTCTGCTTAAATCTGGTCTTTGTCCGTTTATGCTTTGCGATGTATTCACTTGTAAATTGTACAATTCTAAATCTGTTTTGTTTGTCAGTAGATTTGTCTTTACTGAGTTTATTCTGTACTCGGTATTATTTATAATAAAAACATCATTTAGTCTATAATTTAAAATTACATTTAAAGGTAAATAAGCAGTAACATTTAATTTTCTAGAATCCCTTGCGAAAATATTAGCCACATAATTTCTGTAATACTTAGTAAATAAATCATCAGAGACAGCTTGTGTACCTGTGGTTAAAGTGTATTCATCAATTTCAACACCAAAATTTAAAGTATTAAAAACCCTTCCAAAAAATAAATTTGGTAAAGAGTTTGAGGGTCTTATATAAGGGTTAATAGTCGTTGTACTTCCATCGGGTTCTTCAAATAAAAGCCTATTAGAAACACCGCCAGAAGTTTGTGTACTTAAACAATAAAGTAATAAAGGCTCACCGATTGTTGGTTCAAACTTTTTATCTAACATAGCACCCTGTGTCACCGCAGTTAAATTACCTGTTTCTTCATCAGTTAATCTTTCGTACATCATTTTCTCAAAACCAACTTCAACTTTATAATTACCCCCATCCCATTTGTCATTTCCATAACTTTCTTCTGAAAATTTATTGCCTTGTTGTTCTTCTGAAAACTGTACTAAATATGATTTTTTACTTTTAAACTTAAATAACATATTTTTAAACTGCAATAATTTAGACACTTTTGATTTCTGTGTATCTACATACTCGGTAATGTCATAATAATTTCCTGCATTGTAATAATCATCTAAAGGTAAAACATTAATAATCCCGTCCTCTTTATATGCAGTTAAATTAAACATCGTAAAAATGTTTTTAAGAAAATCAAATATTTTAATTTTAGGCATTTGTCTGCTTATTGTCACTACGTTTGCAGATGTAGGTGCTGACTTTTCATAAACCCCTTGGTCATAAGACTGCCAACTACTGTTCCCAAACCTGTAATTTTCAGTAACAACCAAGTCTTGTGACATTCCTAAAGTGTTGGCTGTTATTATATTTATCTGCACGTTAATTATTTCCTCACCCCAGTTATCCAATGAAAATTGATGAGAAAAAGTTTGAGTTCCTGTTCCACTGAAATTTGCCACTTCTGAATTATCAGAATTTCTTAATATTTGTACATCATAAGTCCTATTTTGGTCAGGTGAATTAACTGTCAATTCGAATAAATATCCCCAATTACGACCAAAAAAATTATCTTCAAAAGGTGCAGCAGGTCTTAATTCTGTTCCAGAAACAAAGTCATAATAATTGTAATTACCAGTCCAAACACTGTGTACATACGAAAATCTAGTGCTTATCGTTTGAACTGCACCACCTTCATCGGCATTAGACAAAAAACCTTCTTCTCTGTGAAGCCACATATAAAGCTTTTTAAATGTAGAACTATTAAAAAACTGTTGACTAAATTTTATTTGTGGATAAGTGTTTTCTATTGCATCAATAATAACTTTAGTTTTTAATGCAGGTTTTAAATCAGAATAGTTTATATGGGTATTACTTATAACATCCTTATACCCTTCTTGGTCATTGTAGCCGTATCGCATATTCTTACTATGCGTTATAAGTGGAAACACTAAATCATCACCTGCTGCACTACCCCTTAATTTACTTTTTACAAAATCACTATCATACTCAAAATTTAAAGTATCTGGGTAATCTAAAGAACTAAGTTCATTCTCAGCTAGTAAATCTTTAAACTCAACAGATTCACCTGTAAAAACTAATTTATATGAATAAGCTACATTGTTTTTTAATTCAACAGATGTTAAGCTGAACTTTCCTATTTTGTAATTTAATCCGTTTAGCTGTATTAACGCATCACCTTTATATCTAGCATCGTAACTGTTTTCAATCTTACCATTATAATAATGTTTAAAAACTTTATTGTTATTCTTTGAAGCAGGTACACTAAACTGTTGGCTAAATGGTGCAAATATTTTAGATGGGTCTTTTACGTTTTGAATACTATCTGTAATAGAAACGCTTTCATCTTTAAACAAATCTAACTTTGTAAATTCGTTATATATTTGATATGGTTGATTGTTACCAGAAAACCCTCCGCCATCAATATCTAAAGTATTAACATTCCCACTAGGTGCTATTGCTGTAATTTTACCTTCTACTCCTGAATTAAGGTTTTTAATTATTTGACCTACTTTAAAGTCACTTAATGTGAAGTCTGTTGATGTATCAACTAGCCTTGTTTGAGTTGGAAAATTTCCGTTAGAACTATACTTATTCCCATCCCTTATATATAAGTCAATTATCTGCATCTATCTAATGTTATTTATTGTGTCAAAAGCGAAATCAATCTTTATATTATAGTTTATTAGCTTATCATTCAAACTCGTCTTGTAGCTAAAACTTGAATCGCTTATATTTACTGGTAAAACTTCGCCATCTATTTCAATCCAACAGTCCTCGCTTAACTGCATTTCCTTAAATACATCGTTATAATCTTCTGGGTAGTAACCAGTGTTTAAGTCCATTTTTTCAGTACCCATTTTATATAGGTTCTTTTGTTGGTGTTGGTCTATTGCATAGCCAAGTGCTGTAAGTGTATTTCTTTTGAAACCCTCTTTTTTAGTAGATAGTTGCTTATTACTACGTTTAAAAAACCACACATCTTGCAATGCACCGAACTTATTTATAAAAATTAATTTGTAAGGCTGATATTTGCATTCCTCAATGTTTTCAACCTTTATAAGGTCAACGCTTCCATCTATTGAATTAACATATATGGTGTCAACAGGAAATAACGTTGTACTATCTAAGAATGAATCTAAACAAAGGTTGTCCTCGAAAGTACCGCCATCATTTAAAACCCTATCCTCAAACTCATCAGATGGACTAACTGAATTTGTTATGTATTTTATTTGAAACAAATTTGATAATGAGCCAGTAATGTTTTGCTTATATATTTCTTGTCCGTTATGATAAAAAGAAACACTTGAAGTTTTAGTACTATCAATAGGTAAATAAACGGCTGCATCATCTAACTTTACTATTTTTAAATTAGACTGTAATAAGCTTGAATCATTTTGTGGATTAATTCCCTCTTGGAAATATCCGTAACCATAATAACCAGTGTTTTGAACTGTTGTCATAACAACCTCAACCCCTGCAACTATTTTTGTAATTTGATAATCAACCCAAATAACAGGAGTTGAAACGATAGAAGGATTATAATCCATATAATCTCTAACAAGTTCTGATATCTCAAAATTAATTGTTGAATTTACAGCAGTAGAATTTAAAGAGTAAGTTGGTGTTGTAGGTGCTGTTCCTTGGTTTCCGCTATATATCCATAGTTTTAAATTAGCACTTGTTAAATCGCTTTCATTTAAATATATATAATAAGGGCTTCTTGTGTTAATTTTTGCCATTTTATCGTTTTGTTAATTTTATTAAATCTTTTTCTAAACCTAAAGAATACGCTTCAATTAGTTCATCTGGAAGTCTTTTAAATGCTGCCACAAACGGCTTAGTAAAAAACAAACTTGGCTTAATACCTTTTTGGTATATACTTCTTGATATTAAAAACGCTGTACTTTTATAACTTAAATACCTCCCAGATTTCCTATCTCTAAACTGTATTCCTTTTCGTTTAACCCACTTATTAATACTATTCGTTAAACCGCCTTTTTTCCCTGTGCCACTCCCAAATTTAAACGGGCTGTTTGGTGCTTTTGCACTTGACGATTTACCTCTAACACCTTTGTCTTGAAACTCTCCGTATTGTTCCATACTAAAGCCCAATTCAGCACCCTTACTTGTTAGTTCTACATTATAACCTAAACTATTATAAAGTCCCTTAGTGTCGTTCTTATCGCTTTTAGATAAGTTGCTTCTGCTTTGCTGTATAACGTACTTAGCGAACTTGTTTAATTCTTCTTGTAAAGATTTATCTGCTAACATATTTCAATGTCGTTATTAACAAATATATCAAACGTTGCAGTCCATCCTGCTACCTTGTTTTCAAATCTATCTACAAACGGTTCTAAACTTGCATCACCTTCTAATTGATATTTATCATTATATAAATCGCCACGCCTTAAAACCTGTACTAACTTATTCAATACCGCTAGTTGTGTATTCAAAACATCTTGCTCATTATTGTTTCCTATAAATATATCTGAAGTTGGTTCTTTGCTTTCGTCCACTATATCCATTGCTAAGATAGAAATGTTAAACCTTAAAACACTTTCTTGTGCTGTGACAGTATTAACTATTAAATGCGATAAAGGGAATATCGTTTGCTTAGACAAATCAATATCAAACAAATCACCCTCTGTAACTGTATGAACGTTTATATCACCTAGTAATGCGTTTTTAATAGTTTGGGTCAATAAATAATAACCTCTTATTCCTGTTTGGCTCATTTGAATTTGTTTTTTATATTCCTTGCTTCAATTTCGTTTTTCTCTTTTGTATATGTTAAGTAGGTTAAACACTCGTGTACGTTTAGTTTAGTGATATCTTCAAACCTTGTAATATCTCCGTTAGCGATTGCATAGATTGAATTGTACCATCCCCATTTTGTAGTGAAGCCAGATATTGCACTAAATTCTCCTCGTTCTGTTTGCTCGAAGAGTTCAGGATAACTGTCGATAAGTCCTTCCCTAAATCGTAAAAAAAAACCATAGCACCAAGACACGCATCTAAAGGATAGTTTTTAGCTTCTTCATTTGTATCTGGGTCGTATTCTTTTAGCGTATATCTCTGCCCTTGTTTTAAATCAATAGGTCTGTATAAAACATTCATAGCCCTATGTAAGTTATCGTTATCACCCATAAACGTATCCAAGTCCACATACTCACCAAAACTTATATTTTCTAAGTCTGGTATAAAACCGTAATCTTTACCGTTCATTTGAAACCTATTCAACATCTGATGCTCTACATCAAACATAGTATTTATGACGGTACAAATATCCGTTATATCTTTTGCTTTCATTGAGCGTACAACCTCAACAGGTACTTTACAGAATATCTCAATCATCTTAGATTGTACTTCTGATTCCTTTGTAATATCTAGTTTTGAAAACTCTTGATACTGCCCTAAAGTGATTTCATTTAACGTTGTTGGTATTCTTAACTTTACTTCCATATTAATATATAAAGTTTTTTAATTTATTTTAGTGACTATAAGATACAAAAAAATACCCCTATGTGGTGCAGTTTTAAGATACTGCATATTTACCAAAGTTTGGTCTGCTCATTATTGAATAGGTTGCATATCTCACCGCATCAATCAAGTGGTTATTTTTATCGACAGGCGTGTTTGTTAACTTCCCTGTTTTATCTGTGACCCACTTGTAATTTCTAAACTCCATTATAAGGTTATCATCAGAAGAAACTAAATGTATTTTAAAGCGTTTCAGTAAATCAATCCCTGCGTTTACCGAATCCCTACCTTTTAAACTTGGCTGTATATTATGACCCATTCTTCTAAGTTCATCTATTAAGCGTGGTTCTGCTGCATCGAAATATATTGGATTACGCCCTACACCTTCTTGTTTAAAATGATTGCTTAGGTCACTTGTAGTCATCATAGTTCGATACAGATGTTCTTTAATATATAAGTTATGGTCTTTCTTGTAAACACTTACAAGGGTGCTTGGGTCATTTGTGTAACCTGCATCTGCACCAAATGAAACCAGTTCAGCATCAATCGGAATACGTGGTACTTCAAAGTAATTAAATATAGTTGCCTTACTTATTCCCTTTTCACCTAAGCCATATATTTGCCAATATTGTTCATCTGTTTCTTTTAGTCTTTCAATCTCTTTGATTATACTAGGGTCAAGGAATGTGTTATCTAGGTATGTGGTTTTATAAAATTCAACATCGTCCCTATTTAATACTTTGTCATATATCCAATGATATTCGTCAGATGGGTTGTAATCAATTACTATTTTTTCAGTGGTTCTAAATACTAGTTGCTGCCAATCCTCAAAATCTAGTTCATTGCCTTCATTGATAAAAAGAAAATCCCTCTTACGTCCTCTAATCTTTTGGGGTTGGTCAACACTTATAAACTCCACTATGTTGCCATCTAATGTATATTCGCTGTTTGACTTATTGTGATACGCTTCGTTATATTTGTCGTGTGTCTTTAGTATATCAAAAAAATCACGCATTACAGATGACCTAACCGCAGGAAATGTTTTACGACAAATGGTTATTGTTTTACCTTTGTTAATTTGACAATAGTGGAATATAATATACATCAATATATTGAAAGTCTTGCCAGACCTTGTTCCACCCTGCTCAACAACTATTTTAGTCTTACTGTCTAGTAAGTGTTCAAACACTACGTTTACATCAATATCCAATTACCTACGAATGTTTATGTTTATTTCTTTATCTACTGTCGTGTCTTTAATCTCACGCTTAGTCCCGTTCAGCCTGTGGGCTTCATCTTCGTCTGCTATTAGTTTCATAAGGCAAACTTGAAGCGTAGCGTTGTCACTTGCGTACCATTTACTCCTCATTGATATTTTCATATTAATTCGGTTCTTTGATAGTTCGTCTTTTATGGTGTTACTTTTGTGTAATTCGTGGTCGTAGAATGTCTTTCTTACAAATGGTGTATATGCAAATATATCATTTATAAATATAAGATTGTGTTCTTTTATAGCTGCTAGGCTTTCGTTAATTAAATCTTGTGTTTCGTATGCCATAATATTAAATTAAAAAAGGATAATTGAATAACTATCCCTTATTAATATATAAACAGATTTACTTTATTTTGTTACTAGCACAATACAGGGTTTTTAACTCGGTTGTTTAATAACGCTCCTTTTACTTCCTTTATAGTCTTTGGCTTTATTCTAGTCTTTAATGATGCGTTAAATGGGTCTAGTCGTGTTTGTTTAAACTCTTGTACTGTTTCTATGTCCCATTGGCTTATAACGTCTGTAATGCACTTAATACGCTTTAATGTTTCTTTTGTGTTTATTTGTTCTATTTCTTTTTTTATTTTTACTTTCTGTTTATCAGTGAAAGGCTTTGAAAATACTAAATCTAATTCATCAATTAATTCATCGTGCTTGTCTTTATGCTCGTAGTCTATAACATCTACTGTATTGCAGTGGAATAAAACAAGGTCGTGTTTTGTATTTATTTCCTTTCCTATCTCTCTAAACGTTACTCTTGTATCTCTTGCGAGTTTACAAAATACTTTTCTTGGATATACATATTTTCTTTTTCTTGACCTTGTGGCTATATCTAAACCAAATTTTTCATCTACTGCTTTTTTTAATATATCTAATCTCATTGTTTATATTTTATTGTCTATTGTTTCTATTAAGTGCCTAAGGTCTGAGCGTTCCCAAGTTCCTAAGTCTAATCCGTTTATAAGGAATTTATAATAGTCTTTTCTATCAGTGTCTTTTATTTCTATATTTATATACATATTAATCTAGTTTTGTAAATTCTGCTGTTTGGTTTTTATTATGTTCTTCTTTGTTTTGGAAGTAGTTATCTACTAAGGCATCTATCATTACTAGTTCATCAATAGTAGCTACTTTTATTTTGTGCATTAGGTTGTCTATTTTGTTTAGTACATTGGTACACATTTCGGGATTGTTATTGTACACATTATTAAATCCTTCTTGATATATCCCTTCTAATAGTTTTGATGTCTTATTGACTTGCAGCTTTACGTTCTGCTTAAACCCTACGCTTCCTTTTAAGTCATCGTTTGCTTCTAGTAGTAATTGACTTATCAATACACATTTTAAATAGCTTAGGTATCTATGTGTTATTGGGTCATCTTGTACCCCTCTTACTTGTTCTTGGTGTTCTAGTTCTTTTTGTTCCATTTGTTTATAGTATTCTATTTGTTTTTTTCTATCCATTGTTCTTGCTGCTCTCTTAGGTATTCTATTTCTCGCCTTAAATAATCTGCTGCTTTTTCTAAGTCTTTTAACTCATCGTCTTTTTTTCCACTTCTGCAAATATACTTAATTATATTCCCCCTATTGAAGTTTAGTTCATAATCTTTTATAAAGTCTATAACGTCATAGCCTTTTCCGTTCTCGTAATGTAAATAAGTTGCTCGTTTCATAATTTTATTTTATTTAATTCGTTTTGATATACTTGTGATGCTTCTTTTTCGTCTGTGAAATATCCGAGATGTTTTGTTTTACCATTTATGTATATATTGGTTCTCCACTTACTTTGATTTTTATGCCAAGAAACTCCCACGTATTTTGACGAACCTCGCTTTGTGTCTTTTACAGTGTTTTCTCTGTTTGAAATTAATTGTAAATTATATAACTTATCATTTTCTTTGTCGTTGTTTATGTGGTCAACAACTATTTTATGTCCACAAGGTTTATGATTTAAAAAAGCCATTGCAGATAATTGACTTATTTTACAATTTGTAAATTTTCTTCCATTTTCACAAAGATTAACTCTATACCTACCTCTTTTATTTATGCTTTTTTTTAAAACTTTAAACTTGTTAAACTTTAAACTTCTAACATTCCCTAAATTACTAACTTCATAACTTTTAAATGTAGGTATTTTTTTCCATACTTCTATTCCTAATCTACTTAATGTTTTTGCTATCATTTTGTTTTTGTTTTATAGTAATGCTAATATTCTTAAATCTTCTTGTATGTCTTTAATCATTTTTAAAGCATCTTTATAGTCTTGGTTCTCCATAGCTTCTATAACTATGTCTAAGTCATATACAAATCTAATCATTCTGTTCTAAGTTTTAACAAGTGATAACATTCTGCATACTTTTGTCGTGCCTTACCTTTGTATTCTTGTTTAAATAATTCGTACATTTTTTTTGTGTATTGATATTTAGTGTCGCAATCAGCTAGATATTTTTCTGCAAACTTTTTTCCTTTACCTTTAAAGTAGTTTACGTTGTCGGCTGTATCACCAATTATCATTTGCTCGTAGAAGTTATATAAAGCCTCGTCATCGCTTATATCTAAAACCTCTTTATGTTTGTAGTGATAGTTGTACATAAGACAAGGAAATTGCTTATAGTCCTTGTCGATACTTACTATCATAACATTATCACGCCCTAGTTCGTTTGACAACTCGTGCCAGTATCTAGCAACCATATCATCCGTTTCAATTCCATAACCCCAAACGCTGTCGTATTGGTCTTTCACGTATTGGTGCATCTCATTTAATAAAGGTGGTAACTCTTGCTTTTTCCTATTGGCTTTGTAATCGCTTGTAATTAGCTTTCTAAAGTTTCCCTTACTACCGCTAAACGTTATTACTTTTTCGATAGGGTACATATCTTCTAGCTTGTTCACTATGCTCATAAATTGCTCATCAAACTTTGCTTGTGCATCTTCTATATCTCGATAGTATTTTTCATCTTCTGGGTTCTCTCGTTTCTTATAACAAGAAGCAAAGATTAAACTATCTGCATCCACTAGTAAAATCATTCTAAATCTAAATTAAAGCATTCAACTGAACAATAATAATCGCCATTTGTTTCATCACCACAACAAGCACATTCTGTCTTTGTATCTGGTTCATCTATATAACTATCTAACCAATTCATATATCGTATTGTTTTAATTTGTTTTCTAAATCTTCTATTTGATTATTCAAGCCTATAAGCTGCTTGTTTTTTTCTTCTCGTATTATTCCTATGCGTTTTGTTAGTACGCTGTTTTCTACGTTTAAGGCGTTTACATATTGACCTATTTCAGTCATTCCCTGTATAAAGTTTCTTAGTTCTTTGTTTGCAGGTTTTTGTTTACTCCATTCCATAACCTTATCAGCTATGTGGTTAAACCAAAGGTTGTACGATTGTTTTTGTAGTAAAGTCATTATACTGATAAACCAACTATAAAACCTAAAGTAACTAAAATTGTCGCTAAAGCTATAAGTGAAGCCGTAATAATTAACTCTCTTTTGTCGCTAAGTTCTTTTTCCATTTGCTTTAAATCTTTTTTAGTGTAAACCTCTATACGGTTCTTTCTAGTTTCAATGTGTAAACCTGTTTTTGTCTTTTTCATAATGTTTTGTTTTATTAATATACCGCAATATACAACTTTATTTTAATTATAAACAAATTAATTAACTATTTTTTTTTATTTATTTTTTCTTTTATATCAAAATAGCTATCCCATATTCCAATTTCTGATTCTTCATTTAAGTTAATTATTGCAGCATCTTGTTCTTTTAATAGATAACAAGGCTTTAAAACTTTCTTCTTAGTCCACAGCGTTGTGTCAGGACAATAAATATCTTTAGTCTTTAAACCCTCTAAGTTGTTAAGCCAGAACATATAATTCCCTTTTGGGTCGTTCACCAGGTATAAAGCAACCTTGCCTGTTTCAATCAGTTTGTCGTGTTTAAACTTCTCAAGTATTTTCGTGTCATAGTATTTATTTCTAAATTTCATTTCTATAACACATTCTTGACCCTTTGGAGTTGTGCCTATGGCATCCCACGATTCACTGCCTTTACCTGTATGTGTTAAGTTCCACCCATCTAAATTTAAAAGCGTTACAACGGCTTTTTCCCAATTATGTATTTTTTCAATCATTTTATTTTATTATATATATTATCTAAATCTTTTATCCACATTACTAAAATTTTAGGCTTGCAACTACAAGGTTCGTGATAGGCGTGGTTTAAGTAACGAGCGTGCAGCGTACATAAAAGTCTATACTGTTCTTTTGTTAGCTTAGTATTAACGTTTGCTTTAAAGTCTACCCAAGCATCTTTATCTTCTATTCTCATAATTCTATATTTATATCGTTCCAAGAATCACGCCTTTGGTCGCAACCGCAATCGTCACCCCATATTTTTTTTACTAGCCAATGTATGCCAGTGTAGTAAGTAATATAATAAACTAAATCCCCTAATCTCATAATTCTTTGTATTTATATAAAAGTTCTTTTTTAATTAAATATGCTTTTTTACTTTTAGTATCTCCTTTACCTATAAATTCCGCATACCTTAAATTATTGTCTTTTATGCAGTCTTTTATTTTATCTGTTAAAAACCAATTATAACTATATCCATCATAAATAACCCAAAACTTAGCCTTAGTTGTCATTAATGCTGATGGTTTATTATTAAATTCTATTTCTATAACTATATTGTTAGTGTATTTACTTTTTTCATCTGACTTGACTTCAACCCCAAAATTAACCTCTGGAATAAAAATATCGTATTCTTTACAATAACCATCTTTAATATAAGCGTTTTTATATTTAGCTTTAATATAATTTAAAACAACGTTCTCGTGGTGTTTACCTCTTTTTAAATCTCTTTTAAAAGTTTGTATCATAACTTGTTTTTTATATGTTTTTTTGTAATTGTATATGTATTGTAAAGCGAATAATAACTAATCTTTGTGTTCCTGCTTAACTCTGCAACGCTCACGCCCTTAGCCACTATCTCAAACACTTTTTTATCGTACCAATGAAGGTCATTTAAAATATTGTCAATTTTATTCCGCTGCTCAGCCCATTCGACTTCATTAATACCGCTTTCTTGTATTTCTTTAAGTTCGTTTATATCTTCTAAATATATTTTCTTTTGCCTTAAACTAGCCTTATATAAATTTGTGTAAATACCTCTTAAAACTTTATAGCAATAGTAGTGGTTTATCTGGTCTTTATAGTAAAGGTCTAAGCCTTTTTTTACATCAGAATCTAGCTGTATATACATTTCCATAACAACGTCTTCACTCATTGACGGATTACAGCCGAAACTTTTTACTATGTTATTCCAATCACTATGCTTTTTATATGCTAGTTCTAAAATTGATTTCATTTATTTATTTGGTGTTAGTGTTCTAGGTACAAAGTATTCTAATGGGTCGTATATTTCACCTACTACAAAAGGCAAACCAAACTCATTAATGCTAAAGCTAAACGTTTCAAAAGCATAACCTCTACTTCTTTTGCAGCTTACTGTTATCCATTCTTTATTTACTGTGTTTACTTCAAGTTGTATTTGGTTTTCTGTCTTTTTTTCAAGGAACGAGCCTAAGTGTCCTGTCGGTTTGTCGCTTCCGTAATTACTATGAATTACAGTAACTATGTGACAGTCGTATTTTGCAGATAGTTGCATTATTTTTTGAACACATAAATTTGATTCTTCTAAATTATTAACGTCACTAACTAAATCCGCAATTCCGTCTATAATAACTAAACCGTTTTTTCCTTTGTTTAGTTCTAAGCAATGTTCTATAAATTGCAAACGTTCTTTATATCCTATTGTTCTAAGTGCGTATGTGTGATAACATCCCACCTCTTTAGTTGCACTCATATCTTGAACACGCTTAAAAACACGTTGAGCGTGCCAGTGTCCTTGCTCTGTATCGAAGTGCATTAAACACCTTCCTTCACGATGACCTTTAATCTTACCGCCAAAGTTATTGCCACCGCTTAAATAAACAGATGCTAATAAACTAACGAAAAAGGTTTTCTTGCTCTTTGGGGGTGCTTGTACGAAGCTAAAATTCCCATACGTTCCAATAGGAATTGGCATTGTAATATCCCCACCTTTTGCCTGTATGGTTTTCTCACCTAGACTTAAAGCCGTTGGGGGGTATTCCATAACCTCTGATGTATCGATAGTACATTCTTCTGCTATCAACTCCATCAACATATTATGTGTGGTCTGTTCTTCTGTTATCTCTTTCATTGTTTTGTATTGTTT
>Ga0222717_10000692_pt1 | contig 28796 bp, 27 predicted proteins | sample C33_18DmetaG_FD_165053 | JGI IMG/M metagenome (GOLD analysis project Ga0222717, IMG submission 165053) | Estuarine water microbial communities from San Francisco Bay, California, United States - C33_18D | ecosystem: Environmental > Aquatic > Marine > Unclassified | place: USA: California... | reverse complement strand
CGCTGAAAAATACAGCTATGTCAAAGTATCCTAACGTAAAGCTTGTTAAAATAGGTAAACAAACAATAGAAAAGGTATAATGCTATTTGGATCTAACAGAGACTTTAACTTATTAGTAGGTATCAATAGAGAACTGCTTAAAGATATAGTAGAACAAGAGATACTATACTATAAGTTTAGTATAAAGGATACTGAAGTAAATATATACGGTGAAGGGCTAGTAAAATCGTTTTTAGAACCGTTAAAACTTAATTGCCTTATAACTAGAGGTGATCAAGTAGTGGCAGTAGATGAATTTGGACCTGATCTCGAAAGAGATGTTCAATTTGCACTTCTAAGACGTGATTTAGAAGAAATAAACATGGTTCCTGAAGTAGGAGACATACTCAATTGGCAAGAAGACTATTATATAGTAGATAACGTTAAGGAGAACCAATTATTTATGGGGAGAGACAAGAGCTACAACTTAACCGACTATGGAAGTCAATTTGGTACATCAGTATCATTGATTTTAGAGACTCATATGACCAGAAGAGAGCAGACTGGTATTACTTTTGCTCAAAACGAAGAATATTAATTATTATGAAAATAAAAGACATACTAAAGGAAGAAGAAAAGGACTGGAAACAAGATAGTGCTGATTTTAAGACAAAACAAACAGGATTTAACCCAGAGACTGGTCAATACTCTTGGGATGTTAAATATACACCATTAGTATCACTTGCTGAGAATATAGAAGAGTCTTATGAAGACTTTAAAGAGGTTACTCGTAAATATCCACAGGATCAGAAGTTAGAACAACTATTTAAAGTGTTTAGTAGCTTTAAAAGAGCTTACAAAATGCATATAAACAGAAAATATGCCAAATAATAAACCTTTACCTAAAACTCAATCACAGATATCACAAGATTCGATTAGTCCCTTTCAAGGAGGTCCAGCAAGTGGTAGTAAACAGCCTGTGCAAGACCTTAAAAAAAGGGAATTGCAAAGATCTGTTAAGGATGATGAAACTAAACGATTTAGTCTGGGGTTAAAAGACATAGATGGTGCAATATTTTACTACTTTAATAATGTAATTAGACCATCTGTACTACAAAACGGTGCTAAAAAAGATGTACCCGTACTTTACGGCTCACCAGAACGTTGGCATGCAGTACAGAAAGAGGGGTTTTACAGAGACAGAAATGGTAAAATACAATTACCGTTAATAATGATTAAAAGAGACAGTGTAGAGAAAAACAGAGAACTAGCTAATAAGATGGATGCTAACTTACCTACACAGTTTGGAGTGTTTGAAAAGAAATGGAGCAAGAAAAACCAATACGATAGATTTTCTTTGCTTAATAATAGATCTATACTAAAAGAATACCAGGGAGTTGTAATGCCAGACTATGTAAATATAGTATACTCATGCGTAATCTTTACACAGTATATAGAACAGATGAATAAATTAGTAGAAAGCATCAATTATGCATCAGATTCTTACTGGGGAGACCCAGAAAGGTTCAATTTCAGAGCAATGATTGATAGTTATGCTACAACAACTGAGTTATCACAAGGGAGTGATAGAGTAGTTAAGACAAATTTTAATATAAACCTTTTAGGACATCTAGTTCCTAATGGTATTAATGCTTTACAACAAGGATCTATGAAATTCTTTAATAAAGCTGCTGTACTATTTGGAACAGAGGTAGTAAAAGATATAAATGACATATAAATGGGCAGATATTCTAGTACGAGAGTAAATTCAAGGACTGTAAGATTTTATGATAGAGCATCTGCAACAAGATTAACAGTACAAAACATAGCTGAAGCAATGACGGCAGAACAAAAAACCTTTACCACATTAAATAATGCTTTTACCAGCAATAACACAACTGTATCAGTATCAGATCCAGTGGTTACTTTTGAGGATATATCATTCGCAACAGTTCCTGATGGATTTCCTGCTATAGAAAAAGACGACTTCACAGTCTTTGTGAACGGTATTGCAGCAGAAATAGATGCAATCGATTCGATTACAGATAACGGTAGTAACGTAGTTATAACTTTTAATAATAGTTTAAATTTTGATCTAGATTCTGATGATGAATTTATGATAACTGGTAAATTGGTTAACTAATGGCATTAATTAAGTGGAAACAAATAAGTGGGCAACTTGGCAACTATGGAAACCTTACAGGTTCCTTAGATGTTAGTGGATCTATTAACTTAAACGGACAAGCAATAGGTACCGGTAAGTTAAATGAGACTACTTTTAATAGTTATACATCATCTCTTGCAGATGGTACTATAACAGTAGCTTCTGCTTCCTATGCTATATCAGCTTCAGTTGAAATATTAACAGAAATCTCTTCTTCACATGCTGAAACAGCAGATTCAGCTTCTTTTATAGCAGATTCTTTTATATCTGCCTCTGGAGTAAGAGCCGGGTTTAGTTCTACTACTTTTAACGGTAATAGAATAATATCACAACAGCATTTACCAGGATTCTTTACTTCATCGTTCAATCCAGGTACTTCTGGTAGTGTTTCCGACTTTTTAGAAAAGGTATTTTATCCAAACGATGCTCCTCAGTTTACTTCTAACGCAAATTTAAATATAGCTGAATTTTTAACTTCGGGATCTACTATTCTTACTTTAACTGCTAATGATATACAAGGTCAAGCATTAACTTTTGCAGCTCAAGATTCATATACAGCAGGATTTGTAAATGTAGCTACAAATGGAGTAGTAACTTTACTTACTTCATCAATAGTTGAACTATTTAACACAACAAATAGAGGAGATGGTACAAATGCACATCAAGTACCAGTGAAAGTAACTGATACTTTCGATGCTGTAACAAATCAAAACTTATTTATTGATGTAACTGCTAACTCAGCACCTGTATTCAGACAGACTTCTGCAGCCGGTACAATAATAACAGCATTTACAGCTAGCAGAAATGAAAATGCATCTACAGGAGAAGTAACTAAGATATATTTTACTGATACTAACTCTGATTCAATTACTATAAGGTCAAGTTCTGTACCAGGAGGACATTTTACGATAACAAAATCTTCTAACTATGTAAGTATTGCTCAAGCAACTGCTTCTTTAGATTTTGAATCAACTTCTTCCTATAGTTTTTCTATATCAGCATCAGATGAACACTACGAATCTGGTCAAGATACAGATTCTATAGTAAATTTACCTATAACTATAAGTGTAACAGATAATGTTCACCCAACTATAAATAATCAAACTTTAACTGCAATTAATGAGTCTAGTTCAGCAGGAACAGTAGTGGATAACATAGCTGCTTCTGATTCTGAAAGCGATACTATTACGTTTTTCAACTTCGCTTTAAGTAAATTAGAGCTAGACAATTCTAACGTACCTACTGGTAGTTATGGAGGTACTTCTCAACTATCTGACCCGTCCGAAAACCCATTTCAAATGAACTCATCGGGTCAGGTAACTAGGAAAAACGGAGTACATTTAAATTCAGATTTAATTAATGAGTATCAATACTCAGTTCAAGTAAGAGACAGTTTTAATACAGCTTCTAATCAAGCTACTGTAACTATTCCTATTGATGATGATACACCCCCTACTATTGGAGGTGGAAATAACTTCTTTATTATTGAATCAGCAATATCTGGAGCAGCAGTATACGATAGTAGTAATGGATTTTCGGGAACTGCAACACAGTTTACAGCAAACGAGTCAGTAACATTTACTGTTAACCCGTCTTCTGATTTTGTAGTAGATAGTTTAGGTAATTTAACTATCAATAGAAATATATCTGGATCTAGTGATGTCGGCGGTAATAGTTTATCAGGACAAATCACAGCTTCTAATAATTTTGCAACAACAACAGCTACTACATTTACAGTTAATATAACTGATAACGTCGGACCTTCAGTAAATACTCAAGCTCAAACAGCTAATCATAATACTAACGGAGCAAGAGTAGGAAATTATATTTATCAATTTGTATTTTCTGATACAGAAAGTGATGCTATAAATAAAGATAGCTTAGTATTTAACAGCACTACAGCTCTATCAGCTTCATTTGCAAGTGATACAGTATTAAGAATATTCCCTACAGCTAGCCTAAGTGCTGGTAACTATGTATTTAGCGGTTCTATTCAAGATGATAAAGGATTTGCAACTTCAATTTTTCAAGATGATTTTGATATTTCACAAGCACCTATTGGTACTTTAGGTACTAACGGTACTTTCAGAGTAATAGAATCAGCAGTAAATGGTAACAATATAGTAACGAACTTAAACGGTAGAACTGGTACTCAAGCTGATTTATCTGTTTCTTACTCACCAACATTAAATTCAGCAGCAGTACAATCGTTTACTTCCTCTAATGCAGCTATAGTTGTTAACAGTAGCGGTAATTTAACATTAGGAGTTAATTTAAGTGGATCTGCAACAAGTTCAGGAGCAACTATATCGTCTGATATAACATATAGAGATCAATACGATAACATAGGTTCTGGAAGTATATCAGTAACCGTAAGACCTAACTCAGCTCCAGAAGCAAGCTTTAGCTATGTAACAAATGCTTTAACTTGTTCAGTAGATGCTGGTACTACTTTAGCTAACATTACAATAACAGATGATGAAAGTGATACTCCTTTCTCAATGTCATTGACTGGCGATGTAAGTAATTTAAAATTAGTTGCTCAGAATACAAATTCATCTTCTTATCAATTGCAAAACATAGATGCTTTAATAACAGGTTCAGATTTTAATTACACTGCTTCTGTATTTGATAATTTTGATGAAACAAGAATATATAGTCAATCTTTTAACGTAAGAGATCAATTAGGATTAACTTACTTATACGGTTGGCAAAACTCTTCTCCATCTACATCAGCAGCATTTTTAGCTTCTGCAGGAGATGCAGGAGGAGATGAATTAGCAATAGTATCCGGTTCACTTATAGCTCACTTTGAGAGCGGAAGTATTGGAAGTCTTTCGTTTACTCCTTCGTATGTAGGAAATAAAGTTACATTGAAAGCTAGTGGCTCTTTAAGTAACCTATCAGGAAGTAACGGAATACATTCATTTGGATTTATTGATTTAGCTAACAGTTCATCGATTTTAATGTGGTTATTTCCATCTCAATCATTATTGAACGATAAACCAGCAGACCTATTTACAGGTTCACAAGCAGAATCAGGAGACGTAGATGACATTGGAGAGTATTATTTATATAAAGATAACTTTACCGGAGTAGACGGTTTATTAGTTTCATCAGTATATTATTTTGATACACAAAATTTTGTAGAAGGAAATAAAAGATGGGGGATGGTGTACGTAACTGGTGCAGGAGCAGCAAGTGACTCAAGGGCAAGGTATAATTTAATAGCAGACGAACAACAATTTAGTAGTTAATTATGGCGATAGTAGCAGGAGATTTATATATAAGAGCTGGCAGCACAGGAGCATTTACTCAGGTAGAGTATGTTCAGGGTGGTTGGATCACTGTTGCTTCTAGTTCAAATATGAACAACTTAGATCAAACTAGGTTATCTGATGGTCAAGTCATATATGTAAGATCTGAAGAGCAAACATATGTATGTAACTTTTACGAAGCTTTTGTAACACCAGGATATAGCGGAGTATCTAACTCAGCTTCATTTGATGAATTTAATTTTCCATCAACAGCTGGAGAAGGAGCTGATATTACATCAGTAGTAGCAGGATCAGGACTAAGCGGAGGAGCAACATCAGGTGCAGCAACACTATCTTTAGATACTAGCTCAGTACAATTTATGTCTGGTTCTTTAGATCTAGCAGTCTTCAAACAAACTGGTTCATATTTTTCTACTACTAATACATTACATATTACCGGCGGGCTTAAATTAAACGCTTCGGAATCTGGAGACGTATTATCTGTGTTTAGCGGTTCAGTTAAAACTGTAAGTGTAAACCAGCAAGGAGTTCTTCAGCTTGTAAGTCAGTCATCAACTCCAACTGCAGTAGCAGGTGGATTGTACTTAGATACAAATTATGATCTTTATATAGGTCAGGAATAATACTTTTAACATATTTATATAAGAACACTACTAACAATAAAATTACATTATGGCAAGTTGGAAAAAAGTCATCGTCTCCGGATCAGCAATATCCGCGTTAAACAACGATGCAAACTACTTAACTTCTACCGCGCAATCTATTGTTTCATCCTCCGCACAATTAGCTGCCGATATTTCTGGCTCCGGTAATGTAAGGTTTGAAGCATTAAATACCGAAACAGGAAGTTTAAGTACAAGAATAGAATCATTAAACACACAGACAGGTTCTATACTTGGTACACAAGTAATTGCTGGAACAGGTCTAACAGGAGGTGGAACTTTAGCAGCTAATAGAACACTTAACGTAGCATCAGCCAATAATGGTATAGTTGCTAACGCAGACAATATAGAGCTAGCTACTGCATCAAGTACATTTACTGATGGAGTAAAAGCTAAATTAAGCGCAGAAGGAGTTATATCTTCTTCAGCTCAAATAGAGGGAGACTTCTTAAATACTTTAGGAGATGACGTACTATCAGGTTCAGCTCAAATAGCAGCTGACATATCAGGATCTTTATCAACAGCAGCAATAGTTAGTCTCGGTGCTAATCTAGTATCAGGATCAGCTCAAGTAGTTGCTTTAGTTGAAGCCGGAACAGATTCAAATACATTTACTGATGCAGATCATAGTAAATTAAATGCTATTGAAGCAAGTGCTACTGCAGACCAAACAGATGCAGAGATAAGAGCGGCTGTTGAAGCAGCTACAGACTCAAATGTATTCACGGATGCAGATCATAGTAAATTAAATGCTATAGAGGCTAGTGCTGACGTAACAGATACAACAAATGTAACTGCTGCTGGTGCTTTAATGGACTCAGAACTTACTAACTTGGCAGCTGTAAAAGCTATAAACCAAAGTTTAGTTACTGGAGCTTCACCAACATTTGTTGGATTAACTCTTACAGGAGATTTAGAAGTACAAGGGACAACAACAACTATAGATTCTACAACAGTAGATATAGGAGACAATATAGTAGCATTAAATGGTACAGGAGCCGCTTTAGGTGGTTTACATATTAACGATGCTAACGGACCTAAATCAGGTTCACTTTTATGGGACGGAACAAATAACAAATGGATTGGAGGACAATCAGGATCGGAAGTTGATGTCGCTTTCCTTCAAGGACAAGGGTTAGTTTCAGGTTCAGGTCAAATAGCAACAGATATAAGTGGATCGTTTGTTTCTGCAAGTAATGCATTAGGAAGCAGAATAGACAATATAACAAGCACAATTACATTATCAGCTGATAGTGGAACTAACGATACATACACAACTGGAGAGACTTTAACATTTACAGGAGATAATTCAATTACTACTACAGTATCTGACAACCAAATTGCAATTAGTATTGCCAATGGAGTTGTATCTGGATCAGCTCAAGTAGTAGCACTAGTAGAAGCTGGAACAGATTCAAATACATTCACTGATGCAGATCATAGTAAATTAAATGCTATCGAAGCTTCAGCTGACGTAACTGATACAACAAATGTAACAGCCGCAGGTGCATTAATGGATTCAGAAGTAACGGATTTAGCCGGTATTAAAGGAGTAACAATCTCCACTTTACAGGTTAAACCTTCTGAAGGAGCTTTTGCAGATGGAGACAAAACTAAATTAGATGCAATTGAAGCAAGTGCCGATGTAACAGATGCAACAAATGTAACAGCTGCAGGCGCATTAATGGATTCTGAATTAGCAGAGATTGCAACAGTGAAAGCTTTAACAGCAGCACAAATTTCTGGTTCAGGCAATGTAAGGTTTGAAGCTTTAAATGCAGCGACTTCTTCTTATGCAACTGTACTAGGATCATCCATAGTATCAGCATCGGTATTAAGTTCACCTTCACAAGGTACGATTAGACTTGCTACAAACGGTGTTAATACAGATGTAGATTCAGGCTTACAGACTGCTGACTCACCAACATTTGCTTCTCTAACTCTAACAGGAGACTTAAACGTAAGCGGAACAGTAACGAATATTAATTCGACTGATTTAAATATAGAAGATAAATTCATCTTACTTAATTCTGGATCAGCTTCAGGTAACTCAGGTATTATAGCACAAAATTCTTCTTCAAATGGAGAAGGTACGGCATTATTCTTTGATGATACAGCAAATAGATGGTCTTTAGACTACGCTGGAGCTAATGCTAACACAGATGTAGTTGCCGCAGATGCAAGAATAGCAGCAGTAGCGCTAGCAAATGATGATGCTAATTACCAGAAAGACGGAAACATTTTCGTAGATGGAAGTGGAGATGTGTTTATATACGTAGAATAATAATAATTATAATAAAATAATAGATGGCCTGGAAAAAAATACTCTTTAGCGGATCACAAGGTGAACTTAGTTCATTAGCAGTTGATGGAAATATAACAGGTGTCTTCCAAGGCGCCTTATCATCCTCAGCTCAAATAGCAGCAGATGTTTCTGGCTCTTTTGTTTCTGCAAGTACCGCTTTAGGAACAAGGATAGACAATATTACAAGTACAATTACATTATCAGCCGATTCAGGTACTAATGATACGTACACAACAGGAGAAACTTTAACCTTTGAAGGTGATAATTCTATTACTACTACAGTTAGTGATAATAAGATATCAATTAGTATAGCAGATGATGTATTATCTGGGTCTGCTCAAATAGCAGCAGATATATCAGGATCTTTATCAGCCGCTGCAATAGTAGATTTAGGAGCAGGTATAGTATCAGGATCAGCATTCTCAGGATCTTTTGAAGGAAACGGATCAAATTTAACTAATATTACAGTTTCTCAAGCTGCTACAGTAAAAAGTGACTTTACGAATCAAACATCAGTTAATTTAGATCACAACTTCGACTCTAGAAATGTAAATGTAGTAGTATATAACGATAGTAATGTACAAATAATTCCTTCTAGTGTTACTTTAAGCACAACTAACAGAGCAGTAGTAACATTCGATTCAAGCACTTCAGGGTACATAGTTGCCGCTAGGGGTGGTCATATTGTATCGGGATCTGTATCAGCAGATAATATAGCTGGATTAGATGCTAAAATACAAAACTTAGGTTTTGCTAGCACTGGTTCAAATACATTCATTGGAAATAATATATTCACAACAGTATCTGGATCTGGATTCTCTGGTTCATTTCAAGGAGATGGATCAGGACTAACAGGAGTTGTTGCAGACGGAACTATTTCTTCTTCTGCTCAAATAGCAGCAGAAATATCAGGATCTGGTAATGTAAGGTTTGAAGCTTTAAATGCAGCTACTTCTTCTTACGCAACTAAATTAGGATTAGGAATTGTTTCTGCATCGGTATTAAGCTCACCTTCTCAAGGTACAGCAAGATTAGCACTTAATGGTGTTAATACAGATGTAGATCTAGGATTACAAGCAGGAGACTCTCCAACATTTACAAACCTTACTTTATCTGGTGATTTAGAAGTTCAAGGTACTACTACGACTATAGATTCAACTACTTTAGATATAGGAGATAATATCGTAGCTCTAAACGGAACAGGAGCCGCTTTAGGTGGTTTACATATAAACGATGCAAATGGTCCTAAATCAGGTTCATTACTATGGGACGGAACTAACAATAAGTGGATTGGAGGACAATCAGGATCAGAAGTAGACGTAGCCTTTCTTAAAGGACAAGGATTACTTTCAGGTTCAGGTCAAATAGCAGCTGACATATCAGGTTCTTTTGTTGCAGCAAGTGCTTCTCTAGCCTCTGACCTAAGAACAGCAGAAGGAGCTGTAGATACTTTAGAAGCTGTAGACTTTACAGCAGGAACAGGTCTAACAGGTGGAGGAACTTTAGCATCAAATAGAACATTCAACGTAGCATCAGCAAATAACGGTATCGTTGCTAATGCAGATAATATCGAATTAGCTACAGCATCTAGTACTTTTACAGATGGTGTTAAAGCTAAACTTAGTGCAGAAGGAGTTATATCCTCTTCAGCACAGATAGACGGAGCCTTCCTTAACACAACAGGAGATAATGTAATATCAGGTTCAGCATCAGATGTTAGAACATTCTTAAATGTAGAAAACGGAGCTACAGCAGATCAATCAGATGCAGAGATCAGAACAGCGGTTGAAGCTGCTTCAGATTCAAATGTATTCACAGATGCAGATCATACTAAATTAAATGCTATAGAAGCATCAGCCGACGTAACAGATGCAACTAACGTTACTGCAGCTGGAGCATTAATGGACTCAGAACTAGCAGAGATTGCTACAGTAAAAGCCTTAACAGCAGCTGGAATTTCTGGTTCTTTTGTATCAGCTAGTACCGCTTTAGGTTCTAGAATCGACAATATTACAAGCACTATAACACTATCAGCTGATGTAGGATCAAATGATACTTACACAACTGGTGAGACTTTAACGTTTGAAGGAGACAATTCTATTACTACAACAGTAAGTGATAATAAAATCGCAATAAGTATAGCAAATGACGTAGTTTCTGGTTCAGCTCAAATAGCAGCTGACATATCAGGATCATTCGTTTCAGCTAGTAATGCTCTAGGATCAAGAATAGATAGTATATCAACAGACTTTGATGACATTACTAATAAACCAACATTAATATCAGCATCAGTTCTTTCTTCACCATCCCAAGGTACAGCAAGATTAGCAATAAATGGAGTAAACACAGATGTAGATTTAGGTTTACAAGCAGGTGATTCACCTCAATTTACTAACTTAACAGTATCTGGGGATTTAACAGTAACAGGTAATACATTCGAAGCACAGGTAACTAACTTGAATGTAGAAGATAGAATGATTCTTCTTAACTCAGGTAGTACTGGAGGTGATGTCGGAATTATATTTGGAGGATCAGATCCATCAGGAGACGGTACTAATAATGCTAACACTGGTTCAGGTATATTCTGGGATAGTCCTTCTAACGTATTTGGATTTGCTCAAGATGTTAAACAATCAGCAGTTAGTGCATCAGTAGAGTCTAAGATAGGAAATATAGAAACATCTAATAGTAATCCATCTTCAGCACCAACATTCCAAGGAACAGGTACTACTCACGTAAATGAGTCAGATGAAAGTATATGGATTTTTAGTTAATGAAAAATGTTAAAAAGGTTTTTAATGGGAATTTTGAGACACAGTAAAGTAAAAGATAATAAAGAAGAGGAAGTTTCTAAGGAAGTAAAAAAACCTAGGAACACCTCTTCCATTTTTAGTCCCACCGATGCAGCTTTTCTAATAAACAAATTAAGACAAGCAAATTACACCGGAGCAGAGTTTGAACAATTTTATCAGATTATGGCTAAGCTAACCAAACTAGCTAATTCCGAAAAATAGTAGGATATTAATCTTTTTTCCCTTATATTTATATATAAATGTATTATTGGCCCGAAAGGGAAGTGGGCTCGAGAGAGTAACCAACCATAGTAAAAGGTATGCCAAACTGGAAAAAAATTATATTAAGCGGATCATCTGCTAATTTAAACAATCTCTATGTAGAGAACGCTATTACAGCTTCTGCATTAGTAGTCACCGGTGATATAGTAGCAAACAAACTTACTACCAATATAGTTTCTCAATCAATACTATTTACTTCAGGTTCAAACAAATTTGGAGATGAATTATCAGATAATCATTATTTTACAGGTTCAGTAAATATCACAGGTAGTGTTACAGGTACTGCATTTGTAGGAGATGGTTCTGGTTTGACTAATGTTACAACTACTGTAGTAGAGAACGCAACAGTATCAGATACCTTTACTAATGTAACTTCGAAACAAGTTACACATAACTTTAGTACAAAGGATGTAATAGTATCAGTCTATAATGATAGCGATCAACTTATTATTCCATCTTCTATAACTACAGCAACCGTAAACAGAGTAGATTTAGCTTTTGATTCATCTACATCAGGAAGAGTAGTTGTTGCAAAAGGAGGTCATCTAGCATCTGGATCAGCTGTACTATCAGGTACAGGTGTTTTATCAGGATCAGCTCAAATAGAGTTACTTACAAGATACGAAGAAAGTATTACTGGAAATACAGCTTATACTATAACACATAATTTAAGTGAAGACTACCCAATAGTACAAATATATGACTCAAATAGATTACAAGTATTACCCGGATTAATCTCTGCATCTTCTTCAAATGAAGTGCAGTTAGAATTTGATTCTAGTTTTACCGGAAAGGTTATTGTTAAAAAGTAAATAATGTATAAAAACCTATATTTATAATAAATTAAAGTATACACAATGAGAATAGATAGCCCCTTAATGACTAATGCAATAGCGACCGGTTCCTTTTCAGGATCGTTTGTAGGCGCCTTTGAAGGTGACATTACAGCAGATTCGGTAGCTTACGATAACATAACAGGTAAACCAACGTTAATATCTTCTTCTGCTCAAATTGGTGTTGGTGATGGCGCACTAACTCAGAATAATTTCACTAACACTCTTAAGTCTAAATTAGACGCAATAGAGGCTAGTGCTACAGCAGACCAGACAGACGCACAGATTAGAACAGCTGTAGAAGCTGCTTCTGACTCTAACGTATTTACAGATGCAGATCATACAAAGCTGAATGCAATTGAAGCTAGCGCAGATGTAACAGATGCGACTAATGTAACAGCAGCCGGAGCCTTAATGGATTCAGAGCTTGCTGAAATAGCAACAGTTAAAGCGCTTACAGCAGCAGGTATCTCAGGATCACTTTCAGCTGCAGCTTTAGTATCCTTAGGAGCTAATTTAATATCAGGTTCAGCATCAGATGTTAGAACGTTTTTGAATGTTGAAGATGGAGCAACAGCAGATCAATCAAATGCTGAAATTAGAGCAGCAGTTGAAGCAGCTACTGACTCAAATGTATTTACAGATGCAGATCATACTAAACTCAATGCAATAGAAGCTTCAGCCGATGTAACCGACACAACCAACGTTACTTCAGCAGGAGCATTAATGGATTCAGAAGTATCAGCGCTAGCGTTAATTAAGGGCTTAACAGCAGCACAGATATCAGGTTCAGGTAATGTAAGATTTGAAGCACTAAATGCTGCAACATCTTCATATGCATTAAAATCAGGAGGTACTATTGTATCAGCTTCAGTTCTTAGTTCACCTTCTCAAGGTACAGTAAGACTAGCAACTAACGGTGTAAATACAGATGTTGATTCAGGACTACAGGCAGGAGATACTCCTACATTTAGTGGGTTAGCAATTACTAATGATGTTACTATAAATGGTAACTTAAATGTATTAGGAACAAAAACAGAATTACAAGTAGCTAGTTTAAACGTAGAAGATAAAAATATTTTAATTGCTTCAGGAGCAGCCGATAGTGCTGCAGCAGATGGAGCTGGTATATCGATAGATGGTGCTGACAAAGCTATGACTTGGAATCATGCTAATTCGAGATTTAATTTTGATGCACCTGTAAGGATAGCAGGTAATATTATTACAACCGGAACAGTAGACGGAAGAGATGTTGATTCAGATGGAACTAAATTAGACGGAATAGAAGCAAGTGCAGATGTTACTGACGCAACAAATGTAACTGCCGCTGGAGCATTAATGGATAGCGAAGTATCAGCTTTAGCATTAATAAAAGGACTAACAGCTGCTCAAATATCAGGTTCGGGTAATGTAAGATTTGAAGCACTTAATGCTGCTACTTCTTCATACGCTTTAGGAGCTGTAGATTTAACAGCAGGAGCAGGACTAACAGGAGGAGGAACAATAGCAGCTAATAGAACATTTAATATAGGAGCAGGTACAGGAGTAACAGTTAATGCAAACGACATAGCAATTGGACAAGCAGTTGCTACATCTAGTGATGTAAGATTTGATAGCATAGGAGTTAATACAGCAGCACCAGGAACTTCAGGAGTTATTAGAGCAGCAAGTGATATTGTAGCATTCTATTCTTCAGATGAAAGATTAAAAGATAATGTAGTTGTAATAGACAACGCTCTAGAGAAAGTTGAAAGCTTAAGAGGAGTAGAGTTTGATTGGAATGATAAACAAGAAATATACGAAGGACATGACGTAGGAGTAATAGCACAGGATGTCGAAAAAGTACTACCAGAATTAGTAGAAAATAGAGATAATGGATATAAAGCTGTTAAATATGAAAAGCTAACAGCAGTATTAATACAAGCAGTTAAAGAGCTTTCTGCTAAAGTAAAAGAGCTCGAAAATAAATAAAAATAGTTATACTAAATGGGTTTTATTATTAATGCGGACTTCGAGACGAACCTCGGACCATCGCAAGAGTTGTACGTAAGGGTTGAAGGATTTACTTTTAATAAGGTAAATGCACAACTAAGTTTTCAAATTACCTACTGGGTAGACAGAAGTCATGCTGTTAGGCACAACCGAGTTTATTTAGATGAAGAGGTAAGAGGAATGAAAGGTTTAATTCAGAATAATATAATTTATTTTGATACACCGACAAGTGAAGGGAAAGAACTTATACTTTCGCAATTTGAAAAAGTAATTGTCAGTAAAGTTCAAGAAGTGGAAACACCTCGATTTGAGGAACAGATGGTAGAAGTAGAAGTTCCTTTTGTGAGCTTTGATGCAGATGGAGAGGAAATATTGAAATATAGAACAGTAGTAAAACCGAAAAAAGTGCAAGTAGGCTCATTTAAAGAAACAAGATCAGTTATAGATTTACAAGCTTTTGATGATGTATATGGATACGTATATGATAGACTTAAACAATACCTTAAAACATTTTTTTCCGAAGAATTAATACAAAAAGTATAACATGGCTAGATTTACGTACGGAGCTAATAATGTAGAATTTCAAACTTTTAGCAGTTGGTCTAATGCACTTGCGGACAATAATAATGTTTCAGCTTCAACTGCATTTTCTGAATTTATTCCAGATCAATCAGGAAGTTACGCTGCTTCGTTCTTACAGAACAGTAGTATGTTTTATGGCTCAGTCGTAGGAGGACATGGAGGTAATGTTGCAATCACTGCTCCTTATACAGTAACAGCAACAAAAACTATTACGGTTAAAAACGTAAACATTACAAACACATCAATAGCTTTATCAGCTACTACTTCTTACCCCTATGTATTCGATTCATGGAGAACAGCTGCCAGTGGTAGTGGGGATTCAATAAGCACTAATGCAAACGTTACCTTAACAGATGATACAGCAGCAGATCACGATGTATATTATGCACACTTTACTACTACACACGTAGATCCACCGTAGACTTGTCTATATAATATTTTTTTCGTATATTTAAATAAATAAAAGGTTTTGAGAGTAATTTGGGTTTTAGATAATGTCAAAGGTGAAGCTAGTTTCTACAGTAAACTTTATACACTCATACTTATAGCATCTATTAGACAATGGAAGAAATTCTACCCGGATGATACATGTACATTGTATTGCGATGAACTATCGAGAGATACGCTTAAACTAACTAATACACTACATTTTTGGGATGAAGTAATACTTTATAAACCTAACTATAATATAAACAGAAAGATCTTTTGGGCAGCAGCAAAACTTGAAGTACTTTCTTTACAAACTGAACCATGTATTATAGTAGATAATGATTTACATATATTCTCTCCTATAAAGACTTATTTAGATCCTAATAAGTTTTATGTTCATAATATCGAAAACGGTAAAGGATACTACCCAGGTTATGTTGATGATTATGTTAGAAAACTTTCATATACTCCTAGATGGCAAACTGAATCAGTTAATGTTAGTTTTTTACAATTACCTGATCCAAAGTTTATTCAAGACTATGCTGCAGGGAGTATAAAATTAATGGAAGAATTTACTGCAATGGATGTTCCTAACTCTCAATATTTAATTTTTGCAGAACAACTATTTCTTAGACATATGTTTGATATGAGAGCAATAAAGTTTAAATCTTTAGTAGCTACGTACTGGGACTGTGATGCATGGGAATGGGGTGAACATCATGATAGAGGTATATGGCCTATATATGAATCTGAAGTGTACGTTAAACATTATGGACCATTAAAAAGATGGATACTAGCCGATAAAGCAGACCAGGATTACGACAGAGAAATACAGCATTTGACAAGATGTATTAATTTTACTGATCTAAACTTAGCACATATAGAAAAACGTTAATATGAAAATTTATAATAAAGAGTATATTAGACAATTCCTTACTAATAACCCAGTTATGTCAAAAGATGTAAACGGTAAACCAGTAAAAGAGTTTAAACAGGTCCCCTACAGATGGACTCACGGCGCTACTAACTACCATTTAGGTGATGGACATTTAGTACACTCTATTATTGTTGCTATGAGATATAAAACATTATGCTGTTTAGGATCAGGAGGAGGATTCATACCAAGAATAATGACTCAAGCTAGATTAGATTTACATGACACAGAAATATTTGATGGAGATAGCGATATAAATTACGGAGATATAGGAATTACTTATTTAGTTGATGCATGTAATGGAATAGGAGGTAAAGTAGACTACGAAGAACCTCATTCGTTCTTTAGGTACCAGTTTATTCCTAAATTTATAAAAGAAACTACAGAAAACGCATATTACAATTATTTTGTAAAAAAGGATATTAAATTCGATTTTCTTTACATTGATGCAGGTCATTCTTACGAAGACGTAAAAAAAGATTTTGAACTATATTCTCAACTATTAAATCCAAAAGGAATGATCGCTATCCATGATACAGATGAAAGATACCAAAAAGAAATGATCATTACAGAAGATGAAAAAGAGTATTATGAATTTTTTGACGGTCCACCAAAATTCATAAAAGAATTAGGACCTGAATGGAAGACATTTGATTTTTTTAATACAGGTATACATCCATCAAAACCTCAATCAACAGGATTAACAATAGTACAGCGTGCTTAATTTAGCTACAGTAGTCGGAAGAAACACACATATGTTACCGCATATGCTAAATCACTATAGAAATATGGTAGATAATATGTATGTAGTAGTCTATCGACAATCAGAGGATGATAATATAGTCGAAGAAATAGAAGAATTAGGTATAACACCTTTTAAAGTAGTTACTGAACCTAAATACGACTGGCACAAAGTAACAGAGCTTTATAATAGAATCAAACGCACCAAAGCCGATGAATGGTGGATTGTTTCTGACGATGATGAGCTACAAGTATACCCAAGAGATGTAAGAGAAATAGTCGAAGAATGTGAATCAAAAGATTATAAATTTGTTACCGGAGGATTTCTAGACAGAATAGGACCTCAAGGAACATTTCCAGAGGTTAAACCAGATACTAATGTACATAAAGCTTTTCCCTACGCAGGATTCTTTAGGTACCCTATGTCTGGAGCTTGCCCTAACAAGGTTACACTAATGAAAGGGTATGTAGATGTAACACCAGGTCAACATTACGTAAGATTTGCTAATTACGCTACTAGCTGGGGTGAAAGACACCCTGATAGAATGCCTATAGAGGAATGTTTTACTCAAGTTCATCATTTTAAATGGGATTCTTCTGTTCTTCAACGATTATTAGAAGTAGCAGATACTAAAACTCACTATAGTTTTCATAAAGAGTATAATAAAATGTACAGATCTATAGCAAGATCTGATTGGAAAATAGACATAAAAAATAAAGAATATTTAGTTGAAAAGTTGAAAAACTTTTCGTATATTGATTATAATGATTACCCCTACTGGGATAAGTTAAGAAGTTTAATAGTTAAAATTTAATAAAAATGGCAGGTAAATTAACCGATCAAGAAAAAGAAGCATTATTACTAGAAGAAAGAAAAGTAAAAGCATTAGAAAAAATTGCAGCATCTACTGATGCATTAGCATTATGGTTTGAAGAAAAAGATTTTTCACAATGGGATGAAAGATTACAGTTCTACTTACATGAATTTATGACTGTAGCAAAAGGCTCATCTAATGACCAAGCATAAACTTGGTATTATAGTTCCTTATAGAAATAGATACGCACAACTTTACGAATTTAAACAGTCGATAAAAGAATATCTCAGGAAAACTGAAATAGACTATAGGTTAATTGTAGTAGAGCAAGATGACGCTAAACTTTTCAATAGAGGTAAACTACTTAACATAGGTTTTTTAGAGGCTAAGAAGCTGAAATGTGATTATGTTTGTTTTCACGATGTCGATATGCTCCCATCTAAAGTGGATTATAGCTACAGTAACGTACCTATTCACATGGCTACTACTCTAGTTACATCACAGAACACAAATAAACCTATATTTGACCAATACTTCGGAGGAGTTACTATATTTCCTATAGAGTTATTTGAAAAAATTAACGGATACAGTAATGACTATTGGGGATGGGGATTTGAAGATGATGATTTACTATGGAGATGTTTACATTATAACTTACCCTGCGATACCACCCTCCTTAAAAACTCAGGACCAAAAACGGCTTCATTAAAATTTAACGGTAGAGATTCATACGTAGAGATTAGAAATAACATCAATTTTAATAAGGACTTTAGTATATATATTAGCTTTCACCCAGCTCATACAGATTTTGACGTAAATAGTAGAGATGATTTTTTTACTGCTTTTGGTATACCTGGATATGATTTTAATATAGGTTGGAATAGCTTTAATAGGTATAAAGTAGAACTATTTAATAAACGTAAAAAATACTTGCAGCTTTATTCTGATGAAGACTCTATGAAAAAAGTAACAGTAGTTGTTACTTATTCTTCTGAGGATAAAACTATAGAAGCTTTTATAAACAGTAAATCATTAGGTGTAATAAAATTAGATACCGGCATATTAGACTACTCAGAATCTAAATTTATGTATCTCGGAGTATCTGAACCTACTAGAGAGAAAGAAAATAAATTCTTTAAAGGCAAGGTAGATAGTTTTGCGATCTTTAAAAACAAACTTACCGAGAAAGAAATTAAAACTATCAGTACAAATAGGTATTTTGGTTTAACACAAAATTATGATGGCTATGAAAGTGCTGAAAAATTAATGACTTATTACGACGGTAAGTTTATTAAAGGATATAAACTAATGGATTTATCCGGTAAGCATAACGACGGGAATATAAGAAATTGTGAAATAGTGCCTACTGATTTAGAAAGTAGTACTGTTATACCTAAACCTTTCAGACGATTAGGTAGATTTAAACTATTAGACCACGAAGATGCAGGTTTTAATAATAATTCTTGGCAAGACCTTAACACACGTTACAATCAGTTAAGATTTAATAATGAAGTTAAAAACAACTGGCATAACCCTAAAAGGGACGGACTGAGTAATTTAGAGTTTGACATACATTCTAACACTAAGTCTGATAAAGTAACTCATTTAATTGTATCTATATGAAAAAACATAAATTAGGAGTGTGTATTCCATACAGAGATAGAGAAATACATATGCATGAGTTTATTCCTAGAACAGGTAAGTACCTTAAGTCAAAAGGGATTGATTTTCAAATGTACTTTATTCACCAAGTTGATGATAAACTATTTAACAGAGGTGCTACAAAGAATATCGGAGCTAAAATTGCAATAGAAGACGGCTGTGATTATGTATGTTTTCATGACATAGATATGATTCCTGAACAAAACGGAGGAGCAGATTACAGCCATCCAGGGAAATTTCCAAGGCATATCGCTACTAATATATCTCAAATGGACTATGGATTGAAATATCATGAGTATTTTGGAGGAGCGGTAGTTTTTTCCAAAGAACATTTAGAGGCTACTAATGGTTATTCAAACGACTATTGGGACTGGGGTATGGAAGATGATGATTTATTCTGGAGATGTCACTTAGAAGGACTTACAAACGTTACTTATTTAGATATAGACAAACCAGAACAACAAAAATTTGCTAGATTTAACGGAGATTCGTCAAAAATTAAAATTCCTTTCAACCGTAAATTAAGAGGATTAACTTCAGGTGACCATTCTATATCTATGTTGGTTAGAAATCAACATCAAAAACACAAAACAGGTATATTTTTGATTGGTGATGCTGACATTAAGTATATAGAACATCCTATTTTTAGGATACCCGGATACGATTACGGTATTAGTTTTAATAATTCTAGAGCTATTTCTTTAACTTATTGGAACAATTTTAACAAACACCACTATATGTGGATTAAAAGATATGCTGATCAATGGAGCTGGGTAACAGCTACGTTTGATAAGTATGAAAAATTATCTCATTTATATCTCAACGGTACAGAAGTAGACTCAAAAGCAGGTTACGGAAGCCCTTCACCTTTAAAATGGGATAGTAATCTTAAAAGTTATGGATTACAAGATATTTATCTGGGACATTCCCCATCGTTTCCTGATAAGGTACATGGTTTTTTTAAGGGGGATATTGCCAAAGTATTTGCCTGGAATAGATGCTTAAACCCAGAAGAAGTTAATTCTTTAAATCTTTCTATACCTATAGGCAATAGAGTTTTGGATTTAGACTTTAATGAACCTAAAACAGGTTATGAAGCTACTGATGTAGAAATGCTACAGGAAGACATTATCGTACCAAACTCTATTATACCTCATAGAATCAGCGGTAGATTTAGATGTTTACCTCATAAAGATGAAGGACTAGTAAACGGTAAATGGGCAAAAGGAGAAACTACAGCAAGAAATGAAAAAAGATACGTTACACAAATGCAACAAGGAAAAATAAACCATAAAGGAGACGGTATAAAACAACTGCAATTTAAAATTGTTGGAGAAGAAAAATTCACACCCTGGGCTAAAATGATAAATATAAAATTATGATAAGTGAAGAAAAAGATGCTTTAGCAAAAGAAAAAGAACATAGAAAAATACTACTCGGTAACCATGACTATGCTACTACAAAAGAAAAATTAGATGGTGTTGGTTGTGGAATGTGCTTAGCTAAGTGGACTCAAACTACTATACACCTACACATGGGTCAAACGCACTCTTGCCATCACCCTGCTACTCATAAAATACCGTTACACGAACTAAAACGTAACCCTTCAGCACTTCATAATACTAAGTTTAAGAAGATGAAGAGAAAAGAAATGTTAGAAGGCAAAAGACCAGCAGAATGTGATTACTGTTGGAACGTTGAAGATAATTCTCCTCAATTTTCTGATAGAGTATTTAAATCTAATGAGTCTTGGTCTAAACCATACTTTAATGAAATTAAAAATTTAGGATGGAGAGAAGATTATAACCCTAAATATGTAGAAGTATCTTTTTCTAATCTATGTAACTTTAAATGTTCATATTGTGGTCCATCATTCTCTTCAAAGTGGGTTGAAGAAGCAAAAAAACATGGACCTTATCCTACTCAAGATAATTTTAACGATTTAAAAGCATTACAAGCAGATGGTAAAATGCCTATACACCACACCGAACATAATCCATATGTAGAAGCATTTTGGAAATGGTGGCCTGATCTTTATAGAGACCTTCATACCTTTAGAATTACCGGTGGAGAACCGTTACTATCAAAGGATACTTGGAAGATATTAGATTATATTATAGAACAACCTAACCCTAATAAGAAACTAAACTTAGCTATTAATTCTAATCTAGGAGTACCTGATAATTTAGTTGATAAATTAATAGAAAAAATAAAAAGAATAGAAGACGAAGGAAGAGTTAATGAATTTATTATCTTTACTTCCGTAGATGCATGGGGTGAAAGAGCAGAGTACATTAGAAACGGACTTGAGTTTAACAGATTCTGGGCTAACATGAATAAAATACTTACTGCATGTCCAAGAGTAAACATAACCGTAATGTCTACCTTTAATGCATTATCAGTTACTTCTTATAAACCTTTAGTCGATGGAATATATAAACTTAAAGAAACATATGGATCCTCTGATAGATACTGGGTATCTGCTGTATTCTTAGATAGTTCTTACCTTAGACACCCTATACATCAGACAGTACAAGTATTACCTGAAGGAGATTTTGCACCAATATTATGGGATACAGTATTATATATGGATTATCTTGGGATACCGAAATTCGATCATAAGTTAATTGGTTACTCTGATGTCGAAGTACAGAAAATTAAAAGAACATACGATTGGATGGTTTCTAAATTTAAAGACCCTGAAGCAATACTGAGACAACAGAGAGACTTTGGGAGGTATTTTAAAGCTCATGATGCAAGAAGAGGTACAGATTTCTGTAAAACTTTCCCTGAACTAGAAGAATTTTATCATTTTACACAAGCAATAACAATATAATGAGGTTACATAAAGACTACACTTATTTATTTCATGACATCGATAGACATGGGGTAAGACAGAATCACACACATCAAATGTTAGTAAATGACTTTACAGCATTGATTAGATTTAAACCAGATCTTGATAACATATATGAACTTTTAGAAGATCGTAAAGATGATCCGTTTTACAATACTACTGTATACGTTAAACAGTGTATTTTTGGTAAAAACGGTAAACACTGTGGATTATTTTTGACTACGTTTATAGATGAAACTAATTTAGTAAAACATCACTTAGAGTACGAATGGTGGGAAAACCCTAACTGGGATGAAGACCCAGATCCATCTAAAGATAGAGTAGCTAAAGCATCTTTGATGGTAGAACCTGAATTTGACGGTACCTATAATGTAATTATTAAAAAATATAATAATGAAGTAACTATTGATATACCGGGGATTGGTACTAATTCATGTGCAGTAAACGGTATGATTGATTATACAAAAGCGCTTATGTGGTGCGGTACTGCTACTGGTTTACCAAACGAAGAGGGTGAAACACCACAGGTATTTCAATGTGTTTACACAGGAGATATTAGTTTACTCCATATTCAAGAAGCTAGTATGCCTGAAAATAACATTAAATTAGCGTTCAACGATTACGAACAGTTTAAAGATAATGGTTTTGATACTAAGGGAGATGCAATCTATATATCAACAAATTTCGAAGAAACAACCCCACTTAAAGCAAGAGACTACTCAGGTAACGGAATGCATTTATTAAAATACGACTACAGATGGATAAGTTAAAAATACTTTTAGCAGAAGGAGATAGCTGGACTGCGGGGGATATTATTGACCCAAGAATAACTGAAGACTTAGCTGGTAATGTTAACGCAAAAATTAATGATAATTACAGATTACCTAAAGTATGGCCTCATAAACTAGCTACTAAATTAGGTATAAAATCGATGAATACAGCTGTTGCAGGGTCATCTAACGACGGTATTGTAAGAAGAGTAATTGATAACGTACTTAACTTACTTAAAAAATATGAACCGCAAGAAATTAAAGTAGTAATAGGTTTAACTTCACCTGAAAGAAAAGACTTTTACCATAAGAAAGATAATGATTACGGATGGGATGTTCTTTACCCTTTAGATTCTTCTGAATTATCCGAAGAAAGAGCTCTATTTAAAAAAGTTTATTCATCTATATACTGGAACAAGGAAGAGTATATCTCGAGATATCTACAATCAGTCTTTCTTATTCATCAGTTTTTACAATGTAAAGGTATTGAACATACATTTTTTAATGCTTTCTACCAAGATAATGATGGCAAATTTGGATTTGATTTTAATAGTAGTATAGAGTTACTAGAAGCTTCGATGTCTAGAAATTACCTTAAGCATCTCAATATTTACAACCTAATTGGTGTATATAGAGAAATAGTTGAAGATTATTTCTGTTTAACAAGTTTTAAAGGTTATTTAGATAAGTTTGGCAAAAATCACTGTTTTGATGGTATGCACCCTAACGAACTTGGTCATGATATCTGGTCAGAATACCTTTACCAATACTTTACTAAAAGAAAAGCTCCTGCATTGCATGATGCCATTAATTTAGCTAGATTAGATAAACCTTCAGAAGATATTTTGTACCACTACAAAGATGTACCGGAAATAAATGATATTGATGCAAACGGACATTTAATGGTCAGGCCTATATTTTCTCAAACTAATATAGATAGACTAATGAAGCTATCTAATGGAGATCTGGCAAAACATGATAAGGGTTATTTTACATACCATACTATGATTCATCACGATACTCCGCTTGTTGCAACGTGTTTACATAAACTACCTGAAAAAGTATTGGAAGGTCTACGTGCTGGAAATTGTAAATTAATATTAGATGATAGTTTAGAGGGTAAACCTATATTCGAATTTTTATCTGAACTTTATAAAAACACAGATGTATTAGGACTTAAAAGAAATAAAATAGTATACGTAACTAATAATTTATTTGCTGAAAGAGATTTTAATACTTTTAAAACCGATAATCCTAATTACACAGAACATATAGACGTTATATCATACCTATACAATGTTGTTGATGTAAAAAGACTCAAAAACCCTAAGACAGGTTTAGAATATAAAGATGCATATTTACCAAAGTTTGTTGATATAGATGAAGAGATAAAATATAAAACAGAAAATTTAAATACTACTGTACCATTTTTAAAAGTAAACAGAACCGGTAGACCTGAAAGAAATCTTTTTATGTTGTATGTTAATGAACATAACCTATACCATAAATTTAAAATTAGCTTTCCAAAGTATAATAATGAGTTCTACAGTCATGAAGTGAAAGAATTATTTCCTTCTTTAGTAACAGACGAAAATATAGAATCCCTAAAAGAAAAAATACCTTTCGATATAGACGAATCAGATATACATAATCACGGTGAACCAGGAGGAGGAAAAGGATTCTTTAATGCTGACTTACCATTCAAACCTATTCATTACAGAAATACTTTTATAAGCGTTGTATTCTGTGCTTTCCCAATGGATAAAGCTTGTCATTTACATAGCTCTACTTTTAACCCTATGTACTGCGGTCACCCGGTAATTCAATTTGGTCCAAAAGGACATTTAAAAGAACTTCGTAAGAGAGGTTTCAAAACTTTTGGCAAATGGTGGGACGAAAGTTACGATGATATTGAAGATGACTGGTTAAGATTTGAATATGTCTGTAAGATAGTTCACAGATTATCTACTAAAACTAAGGAAGAGTTTTTAGATATGTATATTGATATGAAAGATGTACTTCAACACAATTCCAATTTTATTTTTAATTACGATACACATAATAATTTAACTAATAAGGTACTTTATAACGATGAAATATTCTCTTCCAATTAAAAACGGTAGGTGTACATTAATATCTAAAAAACCTTTAGACATCGAAGTACCTAGTAATATAGACAGGTACGAAGGTAGTATAGAAACTGTAGTACATAACATAAATAAGTTTCAATTTAAATCAGACCAACTATATAATGCACATATAATAATAACCGCAGATACTATTGACCCATTTACGTTATCTTCTATTATTAAACGTCTACCTAAATTTAAATTTGATCATAAACAAGTATACGTAGACGATATAAAACACCACGGTGAATACCTTAAGAATAAAATTAACTCTGATTTTTTTATTTGTGATTCTTATATGCTCCCTATAATTGGATATCAAAATAGAGCAGATGCTACTGTATACGGTAATATACTTAATCATAGAGCTAGATTAGTAAGAATGATAGATTTTGATCAAACGTTTTTAAAACCAGTATTATGAGAATAGCTGTATGCTTAAGTGGTCAACTGAGACAATGGGAAATGGGAGTAGAAAACCAAAAATGGTTTTGGACTACAGCCAATAAAGAACACGTTCAGATAGATTATTTTGCACATACCTGGACTTATAGTTGGGATAGACCAGGAGTTTCACAAGAATATGAACGACGAACAGTAACACAAAAAGAATTAGACTCTTTTAAAGTCAGATACGACCTTAAAGGATTGTCTGTAGATTCTAGAGAACAACATTTGTTTAGAGGAAACGATCATTGGAGTTCTTTATTTTATAGTTTTGCTAAATCTTTAGAATTAAAAAGAGATTACGAAATAGAAAATAACTTTATATACGACATAGTAGTTAAGTCTAGACCGGATATTTTATTTCATCCAAGTAAGACTTTCAAAGTTCCTTATTTAGAAAATAACGTTATACATTCATCTCACGGTGGAGTAATGGGTTTAGAATACCATATGTACAATGTTAATGATATTTTATTTCTCAGTAATTCTTTTTCTATGGACTTGCTTTCTAATTTGTATTTCTACAGGCAAGAAGGTATTGAAGACTATAATATATACAATAAAAAAAATATACACGTAATGGGACCAGGTACTCTAATGCATGAGTACTTTCGTGATTTCGGTATTACACCGTATTTCGGTACAGCACCTCCATGTATACTACTTAAAGAAGGTTGTCCGCAAGACTTAGACTTATTTGTTCCTGATGAGTTTGAAATAATGACAAAATACTGGCAAGACTGGTACACTAAATGAAAAGTATAGGTTTTTTTGCCTGCTCTAATGGGTATGGCCACTACAAACGTATATCGGAAATAGCATCATTACTTTCTAATGATTTCGATATTACAATATATGCTAGTTATTTCCAAATAAAAAAACTTGGACAGGTAGAAAACTGTAAGCATGTAGAGCTTAAACTAGATAACATCAGATGGGATAAAACTATAAGCGAATCTAATATTAACTTTGGAAAATATATTAAAGGTATAGAAGAATATAAAGATCTTTTAATAAAACATGATTACATAGTATCAGATAATATAGTTGGAGTATTAGAACACAGACCTGACGCTATTCTTTTAGGTTCGTTCCTATGGAAAGATGTTTATAAAGCTAAATTTGGATCTAATGTATTATATGATTACGATTCTAATCTATTAGAAAAACATAATCCTCTGTTAATTACAAATAAGTATGCAGAGACTGGTGGAGTAGTACTATATGATAATAAAGTTCAATTCGGATTTGGATGCAAAGCTTCTAACTATACTGAATTCAAAGTTGATAAAGTACTAACAGTAGAACCTAGCCTTAATTATTTAAATTCATATGCAAATTTTTTTAAAGGTCTTAATGTAAATGCAACTAAAGATTTCAGCTTAACGAAAAATATAGTTATAATGAGCCGACCAGGACTCGGTATTATTACTCACTGTGTTGAACACCATATTCCATTAATAGCTTTATATGATAATAGAGATTCAATAGAGATAGTAAAATTAGCTAAAAAAGTACAACAGCTTAATATAGGATTTCATCAAAATGTTAAATCAAATTTTGACTATTCTAAGTTTAGTATTTATAAGGACAACTCTATTTATAGATATAACCACTTTGAAAAAGACGGTTACGTAAAGATTGCAGGTTATTTAAAATCAAAGTTATGAGTAAACCCAACTACTATTTCAGTACTTTTAGTGATTTGAAGCCGTTTGATATTTTATCAAATGATGAAGTAGTCAACAGGTATACAAAAACTGAAGAACTACTACATAAAACTGATGATTTAAGTACTAACAATAAAGGTAAATCTGGACCTGTGTATGATCCTACAGTAGAAATACATAAACCAATACACTTTATGTATACTCCTAAAGGAATACCAATAGAAAGTCAGGGAGTGAAGTCCGATATTACAAGTATGAAGCTTTATAACTACGGTAAAAAATGGACACATTGGATTTATTTAACTATACCTAAAGAGTTTATTCTACAGAATCAAAGACATACAGTTGATAACCATGTAGAACCTTTAGTCAAGATTTTTAAACAGTTTATGCAGGAATGTATTGATAAAAACCTTAGTGACAACAAATGCTATGAACTACAATTAAAGTATGATGAAAAATACCCAGAAGACTACCCTTTAAATACCCACAGACTTATGAGACCTGGATGGAGGTTCGATAATAAAGTATCTCAATTTATTTCAGTAAGAAAATCTGGTATATTTTTTCCAATAGCTTACCCTAACCATGAAGATAGTGTTATTTTTTTTAGAGGTACGCATAGAGCTCTTGTATTTGCAACTCTAGGTTATGATGTACCTATATTTATACAGCACCCTAAATTAGAAGGAAAAAATGATTTAAAATTTGAACTTACAACTGATGTTCCTTCTTTTAGTAGTAAGTCGCATAAAATAGTAATAGATTTAAAAAATAAAGAACTTAAATATGAGTAAAAGTTTAGCAGTTTTAATTCATGCAAGACAGAAAAGCACTAGATGTCCTAATAAACATCTCAGATCTATCAATGATACAGGAGAAAATATTCTTGATGTAGCTTTAAGGAATGTTAGAGATTTAAATAATGTAGAAGAAAAATACTTAGCAGCAGCAGAAGATGAAATAATGGACAGGTATATACCCGGTGTGCAAATCCTCCACAGAGAATATGCTTCAGTAGCTCCCGGTAATGCTCACCACTCGATAATGTACAAACACTTGGAAAAAGTAGAATCTGATTACATATGTAACTACAACCCATGTCAACCTTTTTTAGATATAAAAAAACTACAGACAGTAATCGATTGGTTTAAAGAATGTAAATATGACAGTGCCATTACAGTCGCTAGAGAAAAAAACTTTTTTTGGAATGACAACCTTACTCCTGCTAATTTCTCAGCAAACGACAGACTCTCAACAACTTCAGGTCCAAGTCTCATTAAAGCCACTCATTCTCTAGTATTCTATAAAAAAGAGTATATGCTTAATAATTGGGAACTATTTTCCAACACAACTGAAGACCCATACCCCTACCTTATTGATTGGCCAGAAGAAGAATTAATAGACGTAGACACAGAATTAGATTTTAAACTAGTAGAAAAAATATATGAAGTACGTAATAGACATTGATGA
>Ga0222717_10000688_pt1 | contig 28858 bp, 49 predicted proteins | sample C33_18DmetaG_FD_165053 | JGI IMG/M metagenome (GOLD analysis project Ga0222717, IMG submission 165053) | Estuarine water microbial communities from San Francisco Bay, California, United States - C33_18D | ecosystem: Environmental > Aquatic > Marine > Unclassified | place: USA: California... | reverse complement strand
AATTTAAAGTTACTTCTAACAAAGTTAGGAGTGTTTGGCATTGTTACTAATTTACCCACCGACTAGACTCCTTCTAAAGTTACCACCACGCATTGCTGATTCTTGTACTGCCGCTTTTGTTACATCTGCTATCTGTGGCATCATCTTTGTAACCTCTGCCCTTACAGTTGGAACTATGCCTGTAGCAAAATTTATAGATTGATTTATTACTGTAGTTCCACCACCACCCATAGCATTTTTGCTATTCATATTATTTAAAATATTACCATTAGAATGTGGAACAAATATTTCAGGACCACGTTCACCTACTAACATGGCCTGACTATTAAAAGCTGCACCGCCACCTGCAGTTTTCCTTTGAGCTTCTCTAAAGTTTGCCTTACCACCCTTAAAATCAACTTGGTCAAAAGTACCTGCACCAAATATGCCATTTAATATTCTATTAACTACAGCTAGTTGTATGAAAATTGAAATGATTTGTTTTACTATATTGTCGGAAAAGTCTTTAAATGACTCTAAAGCACCTTGACCTTCAGCTAAAGAGTCAACAAATTCGTTTGAAAAAGCATTAGCTGTTTGTGTAATAGCATCTTTAAGTTCACCGCTTAGAGTTGGAACAAGGTCTTCTGTCTTTTTAGACATACTATCAACGCCTTTATTATATTGTGCAACAAACTCATCTACAGATATTCCAGATTTAGCAAAGCCTTCGTCAACTAATAACAACTTTGCGTGTAAGTTTGCTAAAGCTTCATCTATATTTTCTATGCCTGTAGCTACTTCCATGTCACTTTCGGCACCAGAATCAAATATGGCTCTTAGAGATTCTTCAGCTTTAGTTAGCTTAGTTGGGTTTAGAGCGTCGTTAACAAACTTTTGTAAAATAGCTTCTACTTCATCTATATCTTTACCGAAAAATGCCGCTTCTGAACCTGCTAATTTAAAAAAGTCTGCTAATTTAGTTTCATCATTTAATAGGTCTTGATATATTTTTATTCCTTTAGGGTCAAGTTCTTTATTTATGACACCCTGTACGTTTTTAATAGCACCTTGTATTTCCCCAACAGGCATAAGACCTATTCTTTTCATTACTGTATCTTCATCAGCACCAAAAGTCTCTTTGAAGAAAGAATCTCTCATATCTTTGTTAAACTGCTGTATAGCTTTATCATCAATAGGACCAACAAAACCACTAAAAGCAATCTCAAACTTTTCACCTACGAAAGCAGATGCCATCTTTTCTAAATCAGCCATACCTCCATCTGCGAATTCTCTTATTTTTTGGTCAGTAGTTTTAGCTACAGTTCCAAACTCTTGCAAAAACTTTAATGTATCTTTAGTTTTTTTACCTAGCCTATCCATGAATGGAACAGGTTTAGCTAATGCTTTAGTAAGTTCTGCTGACTTATCAATAGTCTCATCTAGTTCTTCATTAACTTCTTCTTCAGCTGTTGCCCAGTTATATAAGGGTACTGTTAACAGACCTATACCTGCTAATAGAACTGTAAGTTTTGATGCTTTCAAGAATTTTGTCATTCTTGCAAGTTGTAAATTTGTGGTTGCTAAAGAAATATTTAAACCTTTTACCGCTGTTGTTGTCGCTATAAATGCTGCAGGTAGCATACTGAATGCTTTAGCCATTATTAAAGACAATAATATTTTAAAGTTTTCAATTACAAGTATTAAAGCTGTACCGAATATCTTTACAGCTGTTCCTAACACTGCACCTATTGCTTCTGCTAGTGGTTTAGCTTCATCAAGGACTTTCCTCATCTCTCTTGCTATAGTTACTAAAGAATCTTTAAGGCCACCTTCACCTATAGAAACCATAAACTCAGCAACACCATCACTGACGTTAGATATTGCACCTGAAAGTGTGTTTGCTCTATCTTCTAAAGCTGTTGGGAAATTTTCTCTTCCTAATGTTCTTAAATATTCTGCTATAGCAGTACCATTTCTTTCTATTTCTTTTGTTACACCACCGAAAGTAACTCTAACTTTATCGCCTTCTAATTTAGCAACTACGTTAAACTGTTTCAACATCTCCATCTCACCAGTAACTGCTCTAAAGGTTGCTTGTGCTACTTGTGATATATCTTTACCGAATGCTGCGGCTAGATTACCGAAGTCACTCAAAGCTTCTTCAGTAGGCGTTACACCTGCTTGAAGTAAACTTATAAATGCTTCAGCCACTCCTTCAAGTTGGAATGTTGTTTTTGAGGTAAATTGTCTAATTAAATCAAAAGAAAGTGCCGCTGTTTTTGCACTTCCTGTTATGGCTGTTAGTGTGGCTTCTAAGTCTTCAAATGTTCTTATTGTGTTTATAGTATCGCCGACCAGTCTAGTTAAACCTAGAGTCGCTATAATAGAACCAAAACCTTTTAGGGCATTGACTGCCGCACCTGATTGTTTCTTAGTTTTATCTAGTTGTTTGTTTACCTTATCCAAACCCTTTTTTAATTGGGCAGTTTCGGCTCTTATCTCAACTAGTAATGTGTCTACTGGATTAGCCATCAGGGTATAACTCCATCATTTCTTTTACGCGGTCTTTTGACATTGGTTCTTCAGTTTTAGAACCACCATTAAATTCAGAAAAACCTTCTATGGCTAGATATATTTCTTGTGGGCTTGATTGCCAAAAATCGTTAGGAGACATACCCATCATGCCAACACAAATAGAAAAGTATCGTTTGACGGGTAAGGATTCACTTAGTCCGCCTGTTCTTGCTTTCCCTCGTCTGCTTCTTCCTCTGAATCATCAGTTAGAGATTTAGCAAGTAAATTAGCAACTGCTGCTGTAGATTTCACTATACCTGCTTCTTGAACTATTTTAAGTACATCTGTTCTTTGTATATCATTACCGCCACCTCTTAGTGCAGGTAATAACACATGAAGAATTTCTGACATACGGATATCAGCTTCTCCCATTTTTGTCGCAAGTTTTATGATTCCACAATCACAAGCATCTTCTATCTGCATAATTGCATCAATAGTTAATCTCGCTTTGTAATCTTTACCTGCTAAATTAAGAGTAACTTCACCCTTTAGTGGATTTGCCATCTGACTTTTTCTCCTTTGGTTTGCTTGCTTTTGCAAGTACTTTAATTGTTAACATATCGCTTACTGTATCTATTGATGATGATAAAACTTGATATTCTTTATTTCCAACTTTTACACTGTCACCAATGTCTATGATATTGTGTATACAGATTTCAGTTTTGTCATGATTGATAAAAGCATTAAGCTTTTCACCATCTGCGTCTATTTTTATTCTAGACCAAGACATATTATGCCGCTGTTACTGCGATAATACCTGATGATTCAAAAGACATTGAATAAGTAGCTTCTCCGTTATACTCACCTGCATATTCTAATGAGGTAATTTGGAATGCTCCTCTAAATTTAAAGAATGTAGGTATATAGAATTCAAAGTTTTCAAAAGCAGGTGTTTGTGCTGATGTACCATCAACTGCTATATTCTGCTGTGCTAAGTATGCATCTTTTAATAGATTTTCTACAGCATCATCAGTGAATACTCCTGAACCACTTATAGCTATACTATTTACACCTGCTCCTGCTAATAAAGTCCTGTAACCACTGCTACTTTTATTAGTAATATCTACTGCTTCGTCACTGAGTGTTATTGATGAAGACCTTAATCCACCGATAGTAGTGTACGTTCCACCGTCATCTAGTTTAATTAAAACATCTTTCCCTTTTTGTGCTGCCATTTTTTTCTCCTATAAAATTAGTTAGTACCTAAAATTATTGCTCGGAATCTCATGACTCCATGACGAGTAACACCATCTGGGTCTCTCATTATATCAGAATATTCAAATCTGAGATTTATCAGATTAAATCCACTGACCGTTAAGTTACTATCATGCAATAAATCGTGTATCTTGTCCATTATATTTTTAGTTTCTTTAGAACCTTTGTATTGTGACCATATGTGTATATTAACAGTAGTTTCACCGCCTACTAAATCTTTAGTACTATAATCAACAGCGGTTTCTTCACCTAGAGCTACAAAAGGGTATGTAGCACCTTCTGTAACCTCGTCATATACACCTGCTCCTAGAACTTGGGTAAGATTATTATCATTAGATAAAGTGCTGTATATAGCTGACTGTAAAGCGAACTGGCCTATACTCATTTTATAACACCGTGCTGTTTAAAAATATTAACGATCTTCTTTTTATTTTTCTCTAATGCAGGTTGCATAAAGGGTCTAGCTTCTATAGTAGTCGTTCCAAACTCTAAAGCCTTAGAATAAGGTGCTGCTGAAATAACTTGTCCTACTACAGTTCCGTTAGGCATACTCTTAACATTCATTGTTATATTTTGCCCTAAAAAACCAGTATCTGTGGCAGGTGGCTGTCCTGGTGCTGAAGCTGTATGTGTTATACCTCTTCTTGTATAAGACCTACCTGTACCTTTATTCTTTATACTTTCTTGTGCAGTTTTTTCAACCATACCTGTACCGCGTGTAACAGCTGTTAGTGTATTTTTTCTTGCGTTTGTAGTGAGTTTTTTATTAATGCTTTTCTTCAACGTATTAAAATTTTTAGTTTTCATGTTGCTATTCCTTGTTCGCAAAGAAGTTTAAGGAATCTATCCCTTTCATCAACATTGATAATAGCCCTAACATTAAATAACTTACTATCAAAACTAATCCTAGAAGCGTTAGTAATATCAGTCCTATAACGTACTGTAATCTCGTGTGACACGCTTCCAACCAGTTTACCTTGTGCATATACCTCTTTCCCACTTTTAGGCTTTATATCAGCGTATACAGAAGCAATAGTTGACCAACCTGAACTTATACCACCACCTGCATCTCTAGTTGTGCCTTGACCTTGAAGGGTAATTTGGTGTCTGAGTTGACCTACTCGGCTCATTATCCTAATGACATGAGTTTTGAACTACCCATTCCGCTGTAAACTACATACGGAGCAAGAAGCTTAGTTGCAGTAGCAGGTAGTGAAGTTTTACCTTCATACATATCACCTCTGTGTTCGTACAAATATGTAAGAACTTGATAGATAGCAAATTTTATTGGTTCAGGAACTGCGTTAGCTGATGAATAACCTGTTACATATTGAACTTCTATAGCATTAGCTACTCTTAATGCTGTAGGCAAAGTTTCACCTGTTCTTAAAACTACCCTTGCAGGTTGTCTTGCTTTATCAACATAGTATCTAGTGCTTGCAAAAATAGTTGCATTATCAGCATCGTCGTAAGTTTTTACATGCGTCACTGAAGATATAACAGGCATAGGTAAATCAATATAGTTTTTGTAGTAATTTAGATAAGGACCTGTTCTTGTACCTTCCCATAAAGGTTCATCTATATCTCTTGTGCTGTCTATAAATAATTGCAAAGTCTGAGACATGATCGCCCTTTGCATGTGTTCTTCACACAACATTCTTGCAGAAACGATTAGTGATGTTATTAAAGCATCATCACCTGAACTATCTACTCTTAAATATGACTTTGCTTCTGCAAGGGTTATAGGTTCTGATGCAGGTGCTGTATGTAAAACTAGACCTGCCATTTACCACTCCTAATTAGCTTTTTTCTTATCAGCCTTTGCTTCTTCTACTATTGGTTGTTCGCCTACTACAGTATCATCACCTTGTGCTTCTTGTAGCTTTTGGACTAATACCCTAATAGTATGTTGTGCATTAGCTAGTTCTTGCTGTGCTGTGTTATATAGTGATTCGTAGTTTAAGTCTTCTGACATATTATTCTCCTAAAAAAATATTCTTTCTATTATTAGCCCAAACATTGAAGCGATAATTAAGCCATAGAGTCCATAAATAAGATTTTCAAGTCTATCAAATCTCTTTGAACCACTTTCTAACCTTCTATCTATATTCTCGTATCTAATAGCACATTCACGTTCATGTGCTTCTAGTTTACTTATAGTATCGCTTGGTATCTTGACTGCCATAAAACTATTCTATGCCATTAATCGCCTAGATACAATAAAAAGGTGAATTATGACTTTTTCTTAGTAGTCTTCTTTTTTGTAGTCTTTTTTGTAGTTTTTACTGGTGCTACTCCACCTTCATATGCTTCATTCACATCAGGTGTAGTAGGGTCATCTGCTTTTAGTTGACCTTTAGCATTTCTAGCCCTTTTGACCTTTTTAACTTCTGCTTTTACGTCTAATGTTTCTTGTACAGAGTCTACTTTGACTTCTATAGCCCAACCATTTTTTATAAATGTGTCCATTACTTCATCTTGCCATTGGCCTTCAGAACTAATTATTTCGTTGGCTTTATATAGTTTTACTTCTGTACCTTTTTCATTGCTTGCCGCAGGTTTAGGGACTATTATTTTATATGTTCTTGACATTGTTATTCACCTCTTAAATAACTTCCAAATTTAGATTTTGGTTTTTTACTTGCACCTGCTAGTTTACTGTCTTTAGGTTTTTTTCCGTAGCCGCTTCCTTTCTTTGGTTTCTTATCGTAGCCGCTTCCTTTAGTTGGTTTTTTGTTATGTACACTTGGCATGTTATCTCCTTTATATAAAAGGGGGGTAATTAAACCCCCCAAAGTTTGCTCAATTAAGCGTTATGGATAGTGTTTGACTTAGGAGCAACACGAGGTCTGCTCTTTACAATCACGCCACTAATAGGCGTACCATTAGAATGAGTTCCCGCTTTAGCTAGAACTAATCTCAAATAGCGTTTACCACCTACATATCCAACCTGCCAATCTCCACCAGTAGTTCCTGGGTCACCATCAGTTGTGCCATCTAGTTTTAACCAGATACCACCTGCTGCGATAGTCCCATTAACGATATCAGCTTGAACTAAGTCAGTCCAAGTAGAATCATCATCAGAATGTTGTAGGGAAACTTCAAAGTAGATTGAACCTGAAAGAACATCTCCTTCTTGTCCAACATCTACTATAGCAGTTGCTTCTTCAAACCCTTTTAAATCTACAGTTGTACCATTGGCACCTGCAGTTTTAACAGCGTTGATAATTGAGTTACTTACGACAATATTATTTGTTAAATCTTGCATAATTTACTCCTTATGTAGAACATTTAAGTTTAGTGATAGCTTCAGCTTGTACTACTTGACCACCCACTCTCTTTCTAGCAATGTATCTTACATTACCAGTAGTAGCTTGTGTGAATGGGTCTCTTAGAACAGCTAAGTTCACTCTGTCAACAATCATATATGCCCTTCTGAAGTCACCATACGCTACTGGGAAAGTGTTTGCACCTTCACTTGGCATATCAGTCGCTTCAACATAAGGCATTCCTAGGATAGTGTTTGTAACACCACCTTGTAAAGACATCCCTGCTTGGAACACATACTGACCTGCAGTATCTTTTAGTTTTCTGATTTTAGCTAATGATGTTCTGTTAAAAACAAAAGTACCATTTCTTGAATAATCAGACTTAACATTGTGTACAAGTGAGATAAGTCCATCAGCAGTAATTTCATCAGCATCACCTGAATTTATATGTGAAACACCTGAGTGATCCATAAATCCGTGTGGTTTACCAACTGAGTTACCAGTAACAAACGCAGTACCTTCAGCTTTAGCAAATTGCTCTGCAAACTCTGATTGCATTTCTGCTTCTAAGTCAAATACTGAATCTTCTAAGTCTTGCTCGGAGATATCCACTAATGCATACATTTCGTGTGCAGGGATTTCTTCAAGTCCTACTTGCCAACCAGTAGTTTCACTTCTTGTGCCACTTTCTGATACCCACTGTGCTGCAAACTGTCCGTCTCTTTTTGGGACTTGTATGCTTCTAGCACCAGTAGAACGAACTCTAGCAATACTTCTGATAGGTGAAATTTCTGTTATTGTTTTTAACAGTTCTCTTACGTATTCAGGTGGTGCTAAATATCCGCCAGTTGAGTCATTGCTGACTGTTAATGCTTTCTTCTCAGCTACGTCAAGGCCTTCTAGTCCTTTTCTGCAGTAAGTATCAAAAGCGTTTAAGTATTCATCAACTTGCTTAGACTCAAAACCTGAGTTAGGTCTTGTTACTACTGTTTGTAGTTCGTCTATTTGCGATTTGATATCTTCAGCGTTTTTTTGTGCAACAGTAAGTTTTTGATTCATGTCTTCATAAGAATCCATTTTGGCTTCTAATTTAGATATTTTTTCATCAACGTATGCTGTACTTTCGCCTTTTTCTATGTTTTCCAGTCTTTCGTCGTTTACTTTTTTAAATTCGTTAAAAGTATGACCTAAGTCTGAAATAGCATTTTTTACATCTTCCGACATAATAATCTCCTATTAAGATTTTAAGGTTAAAGTTAAGTTCTTTATGGCATCTACCAAATCAGTACTCGTTTCAACATCTCGTTGAACAAACACATCTGTGACAGCTTTTGCTGCCATCTTTGCTTCTGAACGAGAAAGATTGAAAGCATCACGCATCCCATTTTCCCACTCTCTTATTGAAATCTCTTGACCCTTCACAGAACGCACAGTTGCCTGTGGATTCATTGGGAAAGTAACAAGGCTGACTTCCATTAAGTCTACTTCTTTAATAATACGCTTGTTTGCACGTTTATCATAAGAAACTTCTTGAGGGTTTATTTTGAAGCCTATAGATAGACCGTCTAATGCACCCATCTTTAATAATTCATATGCTTCAGCACCTGCTTGAGTTTTAAGAGCCAACCTGCCCTTTACTACTAAGCCATGATCATCTTCTTTTATTTCGTCAAAGACTCCAATAGGCATGTCTGATTTATGTTGATATAAAAGTTTCACACCCTTGTTAGTTCTTCTTCTAATTGACTTTTTAAAAGCACCTTTTTCAATAACATCGTTACCTAAGTCTTTATTGCCGAATACAGAGCCATAACCTTCAAACATACCGTACTCTTCATCAGCGTTCCTGTCATATGCTTTTAGTTGTGATTTTACTTCAACAATATCTTTATCTTCATACTTCATGTCATCAACAGTTTCTTCAGTATCAGGTTCGCTTTTACCAAATTCTATTGTGTATGAATCATCAGTTTCTATAACTGACCTTATGTGTTTTTCATCATTCTGACTAGAATCTTCGTGAGAATCGTATTCGTTAATACTGACATTTAATGTTTGTTCTGAATTAGTATATTCACTAGACATATTTTGTCTCCGTATAAGCTGTAATAAATTTATGTCATTATGACACTTTTATCTACATATAGTAATGCAAATGTTATACAAGCACAATATATACAGATATTTAACTAATTAAAATATTATTCCAAAAAGGGTTTACATTTCAATAATAATGAACGATACTTATTTCATAATTTGATAAACAGCCTTAAATGGCAGGAAAATAAAATGATAACAATATACCACGCTACAGAATTCATGAACAACGAAAAGCCTTATAAGAAAGTTGCCAGTGTTAAAACTGTTTCTTTACAACACGCCTTTAGATTGTCTAATAACATTGATGAGTCTTGGGTTGATAACTTAGATGTAAAACTTGAATGTCAATTACCTGAAGGTAAAGATGGGTTTAGGTCAACTTCATCAGGTGATGTAATGATAATTGACGAGGGTACAGAAAATGAGTCTGTATTTTTTTTAGTTCCTATGGGCAATGGTCCTAGAGGTAACAAGTTTTATGAGAATCGTGGCAACACAGAACAAATAGATAATTTTGATATTAACGGATTCATGTATAACGGTAATCATAAAATTTATTCTAAAGATGGTAGCCTTATGGCTACATTTACAAAACCTTCTGAGCAGAGATAAATTATGGCTAAATTAGAAAGAGGACAAAAGGTCTATTATAAAGACTGGACTAATAACAACAAAACATATCCTGCAAAAGTAATACATTGTAAATACAGATATGTGATCATTGATGTATTAATTAATGAAGTTGGCAATACTTGGGAAACATGGGAAGTTAATATTGAAGACTGTAAACTTACAGAGGATTTTGACATCATAAAGCCGATGGGTGGTTTATTAGGTAATATGATTCAATACAAAGAGAGAGTTAAATAATGTTAGGAATTAGAAAACACGATAAAGGATTATATCAAGGGTTTTCAATGACTTTTGAAAATGGTTATGAGATTTCAGTACAGTTCGGTGTTGTAAATTATTGCTCTAATAAACATTTAGCAAGAAGTAATCAGAATGTTGAAAACAAATGTGCTAATTGTGAAACAGCAATCTTTAAACCTAATGGAAAGTTTTTAAAATATAAAGGAGATGATGTTCAAAGCTATCAAACATCAGATGATGTTGCTAAAACTATAGCCTACATTCAGACACTTGAATCAAATAACTATGGGAGGGTAAGCAAGAATAAATCCTAGAGTTGTTGTGGAGAAAGCTACCCACGATGTATCACTAGGCTTACGACCTGCTAGGTAGAGTAGGTATGGTTTGTTAGTTCCATATTAAAGACTAACATTTATTCCATATCACGTTCATCAGCATATACGATTACACACCTACAGTTTATAACATTAGATGCACCGCCTTTAGAATCACCTGCATATCCCATAGGCACACCGCCAACTGTAAAGTCTTCATTCATATCAACAATTTGTCCATTAGCTTCTGCATGTGCAGACCTAGTTCTTTCATCATTAGTTGCTACCCACTTCTTAAGCATTTTAATACCTGTGTCTTTTTGTACAGTCAAATGATACGAATGGTTTGCAAAAGATGCCGCGTTGTGTGTTTCTGTTCTTGCTATTAGTGCCGCTCTGCTTCTAGTTATTATTGTCATCTCTTGGCTAACCAAGTTAGCTATGCCTTCTAAAGTCTTACCTGCTAATCTACCTTCTTCTATTTTGTTTGATATTTGATTAGCCATTCTAGAACTTATACCAACTAGTATTAACTGCCTTGTAGCAAAGTATTGTGCAACTAATGCTTCAAAGTCAAAGCTTCTACCAAACACGAAAGCTTCATCTGCTTTTCTGTTAAGCATGTAGTTATCTTCATTATTTTTATATATAGCTTTGAAGACCCTTCTGTAATGAGACATTATTAAGGGAATAAATTCTTCATTCAATCTTTGTTCAGCTACTTCAGGAGTAAAGTACCCAAACTCTTTATAAGTGAATAATTGTGTATTGATGAACTTTCTGAACAGTGTTGATAGTGTTCTATAAAATCTCTTTTCTAGGTTATTTCTTAATACTGATTGCTTACGAGATTCTCTTAGGGCATCTACTCTACCTTGCCTGAAAGTATTAAACTGTTTCAGGTTAGTTTGCACTAAAGTTTTCTTAGAGTAGCAAATCTATGTCCTACGATTACGTCTGATGGTTCACCGCCTTGATAGACTACTATAAGTGCGGCAGGATTATCTTCTGTTGCATTAAGAGTAAAATCAGCATTAGGCACTTTTAACTTACCGCTTTTTACGATACTTTTAATCTTACCTCTAGCTCTACCGCCTGAACTATTCCAAGAAACCATATCACCTACTTTTAGACTACCTGCTTCAGCTTTTCCATCAAGTTGGTTTTGTATTTGATTTCTAACTTTTCTTGACCATCCAAACCCTGCATCGCCACCCCATAACGCCCATGCTATTCTTCCTGCACTTGGATAACCTTCTGAGCCTTTTTTAAATCCTTTACCTTGTTTGTCAACTTCGTGTCTTGAAAAATAACTAAACATTCTTTTAACTGTATCAGTAGATAAGTTTTCTTTCTTTATTAATTGATTTGCACGAGCAACACCGACTTCAGTTCCACCTCTTTTAAATTCTCTACGCCAGTTCAAACCTCTTTGTGCTTCAGTTGCCATTGCATCAGTTGGGACTGTATTTATATCTGACAATGCTTTTTCTTCTTGTATTAGAAAGTTTATTTCTTTATCAACTTCATCTTCATCTACATATTCATCTAAATCCTCTTGATTTAAAGGATTTTCTACTTCTGGAACATCATCATCAGTCAAAGGAAATAAGTTTGCTGATATATATAATCCGTCAGCACCTTCTATTGGTGATAAGCCTATAGATTCTCTTGCTTCGTTTCTAGTCATAATACCTTCACGAACAGCACTGGTTACATTTTCATAAGTCTTTCTTCTTCTTTCTGATAATGCTGGTATAGAATCTATATCAAATTGTAAAGACAACCTGTCGTCATAAAGAGGAATCAACCATTCATTTAAGTCTGATTCTATTTTTCTAAGATGTGGAATAATAGTTTCCTCATATAAAGCTAGTCTAGCTTCTGATACATTGGCATAGGTCTGTGCATCAGGAACGCCTACAAGCTGCGAGGGGACGCCGAAACATAAAGCTATATCAGTTGCGGCCATGTTCTTCAATCTATGGAAGTCCATATCTTTAGGAGTCAAACCCATTTCTTTCCAATCAAAATCACCTTCAAGTAACATAGGTCTTCCCGCATTACCTGCTCCACTAAATCTATTGTTAAGGTCTGTTAGTAATTGCTGTCTTTGTGACTCTGTTAGGTTTACAGCGAATCCTGCATCATCTTGTGGTTTAAATATAACAGCACCACTTGGTCTTGCTCCATTGTTTAGTAAGTTAACATTGTGTTTACTAGACATATTAAACTGGTCTACCTCTACAGCGGCCGCACTCATTGGTGAAAGTCCATAATAATCATCAAGTGGATTCCATAATTTTACGTGCTTAACTTCACTATAACCATTAAGTTGGTCTACAAGATATGTATTTTGAACTCTGCCATTTAGCATATATTCATATCTATCAGGTAAAGCATTTCCATTGCCTTTAATTACTATCCTATCAGGTCTTAATTGATGTAGTTCTTTTGGTGCTCCTAACTCGTTGCCTACTTTGAGGATGTAAGCATTACCACTAAGAAGCACATAACCAAATAAGGAATTAAAAAACTCTGAGTAGGACTGTAAAGGGTTAGGTCTGTTAAGTAAATCAATGATTGGGTGTTGTTCAACAATTTCATCTCCATTTTTGAGAAGTAAGGGTACAGCACTTGCACCCTTAGATATTTCATTAACGCATCTATAAACGATAGCGTTTTTCAGATATCCTTCTTTAGCTAAGTCTTGATATTTATAAATCTTAGCTTCTTCTGTACCAACTCCAAAATAACCCATCATATTTGAGTTTTTTTGTTCAGTTGGTTTTGTTGTAAATATATTTTTGATGTTGTCTAATATTGCCATTAGGTTATTCTCCAGTTTACTTGTCCCCTAGACTTGCTTAATTCAGTTAATCCCCAAACTAAAGCATCCAATCTATCGGGTGAACTATTTGTATCTCCTGTATAACTGCACATCTGTGATTCTAACTCAGGTAACACACCCATGTGATGTACCCTTCTTTGTTCATACAACGCTGATATGGGTTCTGCTCTTAAAATCTTACCTCTTGTAGCTCTAACAGACCTGTAAGCAACATTGGGGTCAATATTTCTTATTAACCTTTCAACTAAGTCACCGCCATTATTGGTCTCTGCCACTATCCTATCTGCATCCCATTCATAAAAAGCATTAATTGCTATTCTACCCCATTTATCTGCTTTATGCCTACCGCTTAAATCCTCTAATACATAGAATTCGTTATTATAATCTTTACCTACAACTACTATACCAGTTTCATCTGAATTTGCATTAGCAGTCACCGCAGGGTCTACAGCTACTATTATTTGTGTAAGTTCTTTATCAACATCATCTGATATCCTTGCTTCTTCAATTAAATCGTTAGTCCATAATGCACCTTCAAGGTTTTCTATTATTTCTGCATATAACTCTTGTCTACCTAAAGTTGTTCCTTCATATTTATCTTTCAACATAGCCAAAGCACTTTCAGCGAGGTTTGCTTCGTTCTCAAATGTGCTTCCAGATGTAACATGGACATCTTCTCTTTGTACTAAATCTTTTATTAGTGCAGTGGGTTTAGGTGTAGTAGTTATTACGCATTGAGGTTTATCACCTAGCCTTAGACCGAACATTAATTGATCAAATGCTTCAGGATATCTCCAAGCCGCTATTTCATCACACCAAGCTCTATGAAATTGTGGTCCTCTTAATCTATCAGGTTCTTGTGCCGCATAACCTGTAATTTTAGAACCATTAAATAATCTTATTTCAGATACACTTGATGAGTAACCTTTTTGATCTTTTGATTCTAATAAACATTCTTTAGGTATAACGCTTAACAATCCACTTTCACCACCGAAACATACACGCCTTAAATCTCCATGTGTCGGAGCAACTACCGCACAGTTAGTATCAGGGTTTCTCAAAGCATAAAGTGCTATGTCCTGTGCACCAGTCCTAGTTTTTCCCCAACCACGACCTGCAAGTATTAACCAAATATAATGTTCTATGAACTTCGGTTGTATCTGTTTATCTCTTGCGGTGCTTAACCAGTTAGTGCGTAGCTTGAATGCTTTTTGCTCTGCTGTCTTCAACTTCGTCAAGGAGTTCCATAGCTTCTCTGAACGCTTCGTTTGTGTTTTCGTTGATTGTTGCATCTATATTGTGTGTCGCTTCTCCTAAAGCTAGTTTTGAGACTCTTTGTGTAATTGCTATTGCTTGTGCTATTGCTGTGATTTGGTTTGGTGCTAGTCCTTTTTTATTATTTTGCGTATCAGTATTGTTTTGCTGTAACGATTGAGCAATAGTTACGAATACAGCGTCTGCGAGTTGCAAAGTCCTATCATCAGTCTTCATGGATTTATCAGCCATGTATTTACTTCTTTTTTTATCTAGTTCTTTTATATATTCAGATTGAAGTTGTTCTTTCTGTAATTTCCAACTCTCACTTCTTGCTACTCTGTATACAGTGCTTTTTGCTACCTTGTATTTTTTACAAAGTTCATCAAGTGTAGGAAATAATTTCTTTTCATCACCATCAATACCATGAACGAAATCGTTGCGTATTTTCAACTTCTTAGTATCAGTAAGTTTTGTTTGCTTTGTTTTAGTGACCATTATTTCTCAAATATTATCACATTAATATTCCAAAAACGCTTTATTTGATGCGAAATACTAAAAAAACATACTTATTATTCCAAAAGGGGTTTACATTTTGTAATTTATCCCGCATACTATGTATATAAATTGATAAAACGCTTTAATTAGCAAGGTGAAATAAAATGATAAACTCTAACTTTCTACAAAACACTAGAACATACGCTTCAGTATCTAATCTTGAAAAAGCATTAGATAAATATAACCTTACTCAGTTTGCACCAATCATTGTTGGTATACCTGAAACTGATAGAGTCACTGCAGTATTTCAATACTTCAAAGTTGAACATGCTGTTATTGCAATTTGTAACAAAGGGTTTGCTGTAATTTAACAGCAGACCTTACTAGGAGTAAATTATAATGGAATATGAAGAAAACAAAGAACTTAACGAAATAATGCAAAGAATCACTGATAATAATCAGCCTATGATTGACTTTAGACACTGTTATCCTGATTATGGTTGTTTTGGTGAAGGTACTAAATCACATTGGATTTGCCTAACTAAAGAATATAGATTCTATGGCGGCCTTATTTCAATACATGAGCAAACACCGTCTATGGTGTGGGAACTAAAAAATGGCAAGATATACAAACTTGAAAAACCTGAGATAGTAGGTCAATCAAATGTTTATATAAAAGATGCTGATGGTAATGATAAAAACTTCAACCCATTCTCTAATGGAACTTACAGAAGGAGAAAATAATGAAGACATCTGCAGAAGCCATACAGTGGTATAACAAGTCTAACTCTGTATGGAAAGAAAAAGACTTCCCTATAAGGTTTAGTTCTAATGATAAGAATGAAAAGGTTGACTTCAATATAGCCAAACAAGTAATACGAGGTTTTTGGAAAACAGAAATGAAGACTAAGTTGCCTTATGATATTCGTGAGGGTAGCGGTAATCGTTCTACTTGGGTTCATGTAAACAGAAAGAATCTTGGTACACGACAGATACTAACTATTAATACTGAAAGCGGTTGGCCTAATATTATTCATGACTTTGGTCACTGGATGGGATACCGCAAAAACCTTTCACGTCCACATTGTGTTGAGCATGCAATAATGGAATGGAGATTCACGAAGTATTTATTAGACAATGACTATATTGAAAGGTCGCGTAAAGCAATATTAGAACCTGCTAAAGACAAACTTAATAAAGACATTGTGCAAGTACGATATGAAGCTATGCTAAAAAGAGAAGAACTTTGGGGTGTAAAACTTAGAAGAGCCACTAACGGTCACGCTAAAGTCTTAAGAGAATTAAAACAATATGAACGCACTTATGGTGAGCGTTTAACTAAGGTATAAACTATGTATTACGAAATGAAAAAAAAGAATGTATATGCTATTGAATTTAATAGTGCAGAATTTAGATACGAAGAAATAAAAAAATTATTGATCAAAGAGAAACTCATATCAAGAAACCCTATAAAAGGTCAAGACTTTATACACTGGTCTATATGTGAAAGAAATAACTTAAATTATTATTCATCAAAAGATTATCAAATAGAGTTAGATAGCCTTTGCATTTTTATTGGCGGGACTGGTTACACATTTATAGAACAGTATGCCCGAGACATATTGTTTAGGTTAGCATATAAGTTGCCTTTTGCTGTTATGTATGAAGTTGCTAACGATATACAAGGTAAATTAAAAGAACCCTTGAAAATAGACGAAGCAAGGGACTTTTATAAAGATAGTGTAAAAGATTATAAAATCAGTCTTGAAGTTAAAGACTGGATAGAGTTATAGGAGAAATAAATGAAAGCTAAAACATTTGAACAAGCATCACACCGATGGTTTTGTTATATAGAAGACACAGGCTCAGTCAAAAACGAACACTCATACCCATCTATAGAATTATCAGAAGAAAAAAATACTGTATGGATACTCAAAAATAATTTTGGTGTGCTATGTGTTGTTGATAAAAATACTGGAAATGTAGTAACTTAGCATTACTATTCCAAAAAGGGTTTATTAATTGTAAGAAATAAACTATCATGAATTGTAAATTGAAACAGGAGTGACAAATGTCAATTGAATATCTTAACCTTGCGTTGAAAACAGAAGGACTTACACCAACAAAAAAACTTATATTAGTAATACTAGGGAACTATGCGGATGAAAAAGGTTCATGTTACCCATCATACAATCACATCGCCAAGATAATAGGTCTCAAAGACACTAAAGGAATACAGAAAACAATTAAAGAGTTTGAAGAACTGGGTTACCTACAAATAGAACACAGAAAAACAGCTAATGGTGGATATACAAGTAACAGATATCACATAAAATTAGGTATGGGTGTAGAAACCCCTAGGGGTGCTGAAACACTCAGGGTGGGGGTGTCAGAACCCTCCAATACTAAAGATGATACAAAAACTAATACTAAGAGTTCTAATGAAAAATATTTTGATGAGTTTTGGAAAGTGTATCCTCGTAGAGTTGGAAAGTTTCAAGCTAAAAAGAGTTTCATGAAGTTTGATGAAAAAGAATATAAAAAAATAAACTATGCTACTAAAGTTTTCGCGAAAGAAAACGAATCTACAGAAGAAAAATTTATACCACACCCAACCACATGGCTAAATCAAAAAAGATATTTAGACTATATAAATAAACCTATTAAGGATAAAACCTTAAACAACCTTGCAGGATAATAAAATGACTATTGAACAAACATTAAATGAAAACGGAATTAGATTAAATCATCAACAAGAAGGTAATCAAAAAGTAAAATGCCCTAGTTGTCAGCCACCTCACAATCCAAGAGACAATCCTCTCTCAGTTACTATTAGTGATGATGGGGTTGTATGGAACTGTCATCATTGTGGGTTCAAAGGTGGAAAGAAAACAGGTAGTATATTTAGACCTTACAAAAAACCTGTTTATGTTGCACCAACTAAATTAGAACCCAAGCAAGAAAGCTTCATGGTTAAGTTTTTTAAAGACAGGGGTATAAGTGAATCAACTATAAATGATTACAAAATATATAACGAGAATAACTGGATAGGGTTCCAATATTTTGACGAGAACGGAAAACTAACTAATATTAAATATAGAACAACAGATAAACAATTTAGACAATCTGCTAATACTAAATCTATCCTTTATAACTATGACAATGTATGTAAATCAGAAACAGTAATTTTTACAGAAGGCGAAATGGATGTTTTGTCTTTGGCTGAATGTGGTTTAAATAACGCAACTACATTACCCAACGGTGCTCCGAAAGAATTTAAAGGAGATGAAAAAGATGCTAGGTATAAAGCATTAGAAAACTGTAAGCTACTAGCAAAAAAAATAATACTTTTCACTGATAACGACACCAGTGGTAAAGCATTACATAAAGAATTATTACATAGATTTGGTAAAGATTTATGTTGGTTTGTTAGGACACCTGATAATTGTAAAGATGCTAATGAAGTTTTAATGAAACATGGAGCATTAAAACTTAAAGAAATAATTGATAACGCTGAACCTTACCCAATAGAAGGCTTACACACTGCTAGAGATTACTTTGAACAAATCAATGACTTATATGAAGGTAATTATGAAAAGCCAACTGAGATAGGCTTAGAAGGTCTAGATGATATATATAAACCTATGACTGGTACTTTTACAGTTATAACTGGAATACCTAATCATGGTAAGTCAGCATTCCTTGATCAATGCTTGTTGAAACTTGCTGTTAATCACGGTTGGTCTTTTGCTTTGTTTTCACCTGAGCATTCTACATCTATGCATATTAGGAGATTAGTACAAATGTATTTAGGCAAATCTTTTGATGAAGGTTTTGCAAATAGAATGACTAAGTCAGAACTGAATCAAGGCCTAGACTTCATTCATAAACATTTTTATTTTATAGAAACTAAAGACAGTATTCCTTCTATAGAACTTATTTTAAATATTGCTAAGAGTGCAATATACAAACATGGGGTTAAAGGTTTAGTTATTGACCCTTTCAACGAAGTGTCAGCTATAAGACAAGGAAACCAAAGAGAAGATGAACATATAAGAGACTTTATTTCTCTTTGCAAAAGATTCACGAGAGTTTATGAAATAATATGTTGGGTTATTGCTCACCCTACTAAGTTGCCAAAGTCTAATGATGGTTCTTATAGCCCTCCAACTGCTTATGACATAAGTGGTGCGGCTCATTGGCATAACCAAGCAGATGCAGTATTAACAGTACACAGAGATTTTGATGAGAACTCAACTAGCGTTATAACTAGAAAAATTAGAGAACAAGGTTTATATGGGCAGATAGGTGAGGCAAAGTTCACTTACAATTTAAACACTCATGGTTTCGTAAAATATCAAGAAGAAGAAAGCTCTTGGGAAGATTATCAAGATAGGTTTAGTGAATAAGATATTCTACAATTAATTCAGCTAACTCTTTGCTATCTTTGTGACTGTTTAATTTATATTTAGTTATGTAAGGTTGCAGTTCCTTTTCAAGTTCTATGTTGTTTATCTTTGTTGCTCTGCCTTTCTTGAATTTCTCACTTTGATTGTCACCTCTTTCTATGTGACGGTCTTTCAAAGTTTGTTTATCATTTTCTAATATGATAATTTTTGTTTCATATTTTTGACAAATATCAAGAAGATTATTCTTAGTAAATAACCTATCCCCTTCAAATATTGTGTTAATCATTATTTTATCTATATATTTTTGATAGTCTTTTTGAACCGCCATAGATAACTTGTCTGTACCCCCAAAAACATCATTAGGTTCATATACTCCTAATATAGAAATATTTTCTTGCATGTAACCTCTAAGTAGACCAAATTTAAACTTTTTTTTTGGTTTTAATATACTGATAATGTTTTTCATTAGTGTGGTTTTACCTGTAGCGGGTACTCCGCCTATAGCTACACATTTCATGAATTAATCAAACGGTTATAATCGTTTTTGAAGCAATCCCACTCACTATCCATCATGACTGGTTGACCAGTAAGCAAATAATGATTTTGTTTTTCAGGACAAAGGCCTATATCTTTTTTATTGTCTTCAAGTCTTAATGCTTTAGGTAAACAATCTTTTCTCATTTCCCAAAATATTTTACCTTCTTCTTCACCCCATTCTTTTTCTGCATATTTAATTCTATTATAGAACATATCCATATAAACATTAGGGTATCTGCGGTTCGGACGATGCCAAGATTTATAATTACAAAGTGTTGACTCTAATGTAAAATAACTTACATCTTCGTTAGGTAATCGTTCTTTAGCTTCTTTCAACAACAATTCAGCTTCATCACTCAACCAGTCAGTAGTTTCTTTATTATAGGTTACTTTAGTTTTGTACCAGTCTAAATCATCTCTTCCAAGAACTATGCAGAGTCCGTTACGATGCGAACGTGAACCGCTTATATCATCTAGGAATAAATTATTACATTCAATATTCAATCCTTGTATACGCAGATATTCTAAATAAGAAAATGTTGATAATCTGCCAAACGATAAAAAATTATTTTTAACAAAATCCCATACCTTTTCAAAATTACTGTTAGGGTCATTATGTACACATAAAGATTTAAACATTTCTTCTTGGTTGCCGAATTTATTAACTTGATTAATATAAGAACGCATACAATTAGGTAGGCCAGTTTTTCCTGCTTTAAAATATCTTCTATCAGAATCCCATCCTGAACCTGCCTTGAATTTATGCTGTGTTACATTCCACCATTCGTCTACTAAATCTAAATCTAATCCAACAGGTTCTGGAAATTTATTAAATATGTGCCAAGAGGTTATTATGTTTTGTGAGCATCCATTTATAAATGCTAGCCATAGCTGTTGTTCTGTGTCTAATGAATATTTCTTAGTTAACCAAGGAAAAGCAAAATACACTCCACCAGGATGGCTTTTATGTTTTAAATGAAATTCATAAAACCTCAAAAAAACTTCTCTACGATATTTAGGTTCTCTAAAATCCATTCCATATTCAAGGTTTTTAACTTCTGTGATTTTATTTATATCGCAGTATGTACCTAATTTTTTATCAGTAGATATAGAATATTCTTTAACTTTTTTAGGTATAGTAAGATTAGCATTTTTAGCTGTTGTATTAATATCAGGGTAAGAGCCAATATTCCAAAATAAAGTAGTGTCTTTAATAAGTTCAGGTAAATTTTTCCTTATATATAAAATAGTTTTAGCTTCATATCTTGGATGAAATGTTATATCGTCTTGTTGTACTCCTTTGTAAAGTTTGCTGTAAGGCTCTTTAGTGTCGTGCCAAACAAACTCAAAAGAAGACACATCTGCTTCCATAAGTTTCAATCTCTGAAACATAAAATTTCTTTTATCAACACCTACATTTATCAAATAAATCCGTTTGACGTTTCTCGGCTTGTGCATAGATAAGCCTAACAATATAGAAGTTGCTGAATTTGCTGAGCCGAAAGGTATAATTATATCTTCAATGTGGTCAGGTATATTTTGAACTTGACAAGCACCAACTTCATGAAAAGACCTAATATCTGAAACCGTGTTAGTTGAAAGCTTGTGGTCTAAAGTTATATCTCTTTCTATAGTGAAGCAATTATCAAAATCTTTCATAATCGTTTGTACTCTTTTTTGAACACCAACGTTGAAACCGCTACGACATGATAAGTCATATTCAGTATTAAACATTGTGGCAAACAAAGGTAAATTCTTTTGTGAAATAGATTCAAAATTAGTTCCACCTGCTACTTGAATACATCTTAACCCATAATGTTTTGCTATAGCTGCGGTCATAGGAGTTTGTGGTGATGCGTTCACGTTTGTTCCATGAACCACAGTGTCTACGCCTTTAGGCCTTGATTCAAATAAATATAGTAACTGTCTACATTTAGCACCATTTAAAGTATTTATGCCAAATAAAGAAAATTTATCTTCCCTTTTATAGTAAACACCATCTGATTTTTGCTCTACTGGAGTATGGGTATAAAGATAATCTCCCCAGTTTTTAGCTCCTTCAGGTATTACGCTGTCTCGCGTATCTTCATTTAGCAGTTGCCGATTTTCTTCCAAGACTGTCTCCTGCTTTTCTATTTTTTGCTTTTTTTAATTCTTCTTGCATACTACCGCAATCAGCCATATTTTCTCTGTAATAACAAACAACAGATATCCTTTCAAAAGGCGTTTTAGCAATTAATTTAGTATTGCCATGATATTCATGAACATCAAAAAAACATACATCTCCGCTACCTAAATCAAAAGCACAATCATATCTAGGTATAACGGTATAACCGCCTTCATACTTACCTGCTTTTAGAACAGCTATATTGCCTAATCCAGTTTTTAAATCACCTGCATCAGTATGATAAGCAGTTTGAAAGTTTTTGTTTACAGTTATTGTGCTGAAAACTGTGTTTGTAATTAAGAAATCTTTATTAGTTTTTTTAGCATATTCATATTGATTATTATATCTCTCAGGACAAGCTTCTTTGAAAAGAGAGCTTATGCCTTGTAAGTAAGGCATTGAAGCCAAAAATTCTTTTCTATTCTTTTCAGTGAAAGCTGTTTGTCTACAATATGGGAATCTAGCGTTTCTATCAAAGTAACCCGCTATACCTGATTTAACTTTTTTAGACCTAGTAACACGACTTAGTGTTCCATCAGGTTTTATTCTTTGAAATCTGTGTGTGCTTTGTTGTTTATGATTTATATGCTCATCTGTATCAAGCGGTCCTGCTGCCATACCTCTGTTCTCTGTTGGGGTTGCCGCGTGTCTAAGGTTCTTGTAGGCTGTTTTACATATTTCAGAAGGTATTCGGTTTTTACGATAAAAAAATAAAGGCTCACCATTTTCTTTGTAAGCGTCACAATCATCTCTTATTACTAATGAATAATCTTTGTCAGTTGCGTACTTTCCTGCAAACGCTTGTGACTCTTCAAATGTGCATTTAGGTTTTAGATTATAAATTGGTATTTTTTTTGTATTCATTTTTTACTGCTTCAAAAATAATATCTGATGGACTTTCAATTTTATATATATCACGAAGCACTTCTACCATTTTTTTTATTTCTTCAATATCGTTCATGTTGAATAATAACATAAATTGTTTTACGTTAGTTTCAGGTATATGAACGTCGTCAACTTGCCAGTCATTTTCAGACATCTCTAAATCGGGTGAATCAAACTCTAAAAAAACACCATCTGTAATTTTATTAATTTCTTCTAAATTAAATCCAGTCATATCTAATTCAAAATTACTAGTAGATAACTTTTCAAACTCAAGTCCTAAAAGTTTATTATCCCATTCAGAATAATCTTGTGATTTATTATCCATAATTCTGAAAGCAGTTTTTTGTTCTTCACTTAAATCTTTAGCTATATGAACTGGAACTTCATTTATATTCAGCAACTTCGCCGCACTTAATCTAGTATGCCCTGCTAAAATAACCATATCTTCATCTACAACTATAGGGACTTTCCAACCATAAGACCTGATGCTATCTGCTACTTTTTCTATAGATTTTTTATTGATACGAGGGTTGTTTTCATATTCTTTTAAATCTTTGACATTTAATAAATCAACTTGATACTGCATTATTCTTTACTCCATATAGGTGGCGTTACACCATAAAAATCATTAGGTTGAACTTTTCCTTCTGTTACATCATATATTATAAGCATCTCTTCTTTTCTCGGTATTCTCGCTCCTAATATCCACTTAGCTAATGTGCCTTGTGGTACTTTTATTCCTTTAGCCATTTCTATTTCATCAATAAAAGAACTTTGAGTGTGCTTGTTGTTTAGTAAGTATTGTTTTAATTTCATAAAATAATAGTTTAAAATATTCCAAATATGAATTATACTTGATAAATAATAACATGAACACCCCAGAAGGGGAGGAAATAAAATGAGCAATAATCCGTTTGTAACACACGATATAGAGCATCTATCAGCATCATCTATAAACACTTACATACAAGACCCTTGTATGTTTATTATGAGATATTTATACAAGCATAGAAGTGCTAGTAACCCTGCTATGTGGAGAGGAACTGTTGTTGATGAAGGTATAGGTGAAGCATTAACCACTAAAAAAAACAATAAAAAAATAATAAAAAATGCCATAGCTAGATTTGATGGTTTATATGAATATACAGCTAAAGAACATGAAGTGAATACATTCAAGTTAGCTAAAGAAAGAGATTTAATACCTAGATATCTTGATACTGCGATACCGTATTATCAAGAAATGGGTAAACCAGTTTCCTATCAAAAGGAAATAAGATTGCAGATAGATGATATCCCTGTTGATATTTTGGGATATATAGATTTGCAATATGAAGGATTAGTAAGAGACATAAAGACTGTTAGTCGGTTGCCTAGTGCTATTCCTGATACTGTTAATAGGCAGTTGTCTATATACGCCAAAGCTGAAAATTGTGATGCTATGGTTGATTATGTATACGTAACTACTAAAAAAGCAGAGATGATAAGTATGCAAGTTGAGAATATTGACGAGCATATTAAAACTGTAAGAAGCGTGGCGATGGCTATCATGAACCTGCTTTCTTATTCAAATGATAAAAACCAAATAGCAAGTTTATTTTATCCTAACTATGACTCATGGTTGTGGGGAGAAGATGAAATTAAATTAGCTAAAACTATATGGAGATGATATGAAATTAAATGAAGTAATAAATAAAATAGCAAACTTGCCTAATGAAGATAAGGTGAATATACGAGGTAAATACTATACTACTGTTGACACGCGTCTACAGGCGTTTAGAAACACTTTTGAAACAAATGCTAATATAACAACTGAAATCATTGTTAATGACTTAGAAAGAGTTGTAGTAAAAGCAACTGTTTCTATTTATCAAGATGGTGCATGGAGAGACATAGGAAATGATTTTGCAGAAGAATTTAGAAATCAAGGTCCTGTGAATAAAACAAGTGCTTTAGAAAACTGTACAACCTCTGCTATAGGTAGAGCATTAGCTAACTGTGGATTAGGTGGAGGTGAATACGCTTCAGCATTTGAAGTAGATAATGCTATAAATAGTAAAGCATCTGCACCTGACTTATCTAAAGGTTATATATTCTTAAATAAAGATGGTCACAAGATAGGCCACAGCAAGAACGAAAAAACATTTTTAGATAAATGTAGACAACAGTTAAGTGACCCTGCTGACCCTGATAATCATGAGTTGTATAGAGTAAATAGCAAAGAGATAAAAAAAGCTTTTGAAAATACAAACCTTGAAAGTCCTGAAGCTACAGCATATGAAAAACTTATAAAGCTTTATGAAAAAGCATAAGCTTACACTAGATGACTGTGTATATCTTTGTATGAAAGATGGTAAGTGGTGGACTTTTTGGACTATACAGCAAAAAATAAAAGCTAAGATAGGAATTTTTTATGGCGAACCTTCTATAAGTGCCGCCATAAGAGATTTAAGAAAAGAACCTCAAAGAGAGAAATACAATTTAGAACCTACTGGAGAAGTGGTAATAAAAAAAAGAATGTTTAATAGCAAAGGCTATGAATATAAATTAATTTTAAAAGGAGAAAAGAATGGAATATGAAATGAAAGAAGGACAGGGTAGTTTGTGGCATGAAACAAATTGCAAAGTTATTAGAAAAGGTAAAATTAAAATAGAAGGCGAAGAACGATATGCTTCTATTCTTGAATATACTCATAATGACGGAACAAAAAAATATGAACTTGTTTTCAGTGCAGGTTTGCTAAACTTAAATGCACCTGAAGATAAAAGAAAAGAAACGAGTCCTGATATTGGAGGTGCTGTTACATTCAACAACATTAAATATAAATTCGGTGGGTGGCGTAATAGTAATGACAGTGGCACAGAATGGACAGGTGTTAGATTAACACCCAAAGAAGAAGGCGGTTACAATCAACAAGGTAATTATAATGACAAACCTTTTCCAAAAGATGAAGAAAAGAATGTTTATGTTGACGAGTCTGCTCCTTTCTAAAATTGTCTAAAAGAATAAAAGATGTAAAACATCTTATGTGGATTAGAACCCTGCCTTGCTTTATAAGTCGGTCAGGGTTTTTATCTTGCAATGGAAATGTTCAAGCACATCATTTATTAAAACCTAAAAGCGGCTTTAGGGGTTGGGGTCTAAAATGCCATGATTCAGAATGCATACCTTTATGTCAATTTCATCATGCACAACTACATACTAAATATGGTGATGAATTTAAGTTCTTTGAAAAATATGGATTTAGAAAAACAGCGGGTCAAGAATATGCTGAACAATTATATGAAGGAAACCCTAATTATATAGATGAAGAACGAGAAGATGATTTACCTTTTTAAATTAATTTAAATATTATTCCAAAAAGGGTTTACATTTGCTTTAGAAACAGCGATACTTATTTCATAAATTGATAAAACGCTTTAATTAGCAAGGAAATAAAAATGATAAACTACTTAACTAAAAACGAATACACTGGTCAGAACATAGACACTCTAATGTCTTTAGGATACGACGAGAACGATTCATTCTTAACTTTCAAACAAGCATTAAAAATTGACGGTATCAGCGGAAAATCTTTAAAAGGCTTGAAAAAAGCGGCAACTTTATTCTTCATAAAAAAACGTGAAGACAAAGAAACTGGTAAAGAAGTAATAATTAAAAAATACTTCACAGTATTTGATGCTAAACAAGTGTTATCTAGAATAGAAACTAACAAGGCATCTTAATTGATGCCTTTTTTATATAAGGAAATAAAATGAAAAAATTAGACTTAATATTAATAGACCCATACGACCAAAGTATCAGCAGAGTTGATATAGATGGTAGCCTTCAATCTATATACGAAGTTCTACAATGTAGAGTTATGGATATTATTAGCCTTGGAGAAGGTGTAGACATAATTATAGATGATGAGGGTCGTTTAAATAATCAAAATAGATGGTTCTCTTGGGGTGGTAACTCTTTTGCAGGTAGATGTTTAGTTGCTAGTCATAATGAAGATGGAGATACACTATCTTGTCCTATAAGCATATCAAATATTAAAAATCTTAAGTTTTTAGAAGAAGGATACTCAGAAGAACCTTTTATGGAGTTCAGACCATTATGAAAATTGTAGGAAACAAAAACATGAAAACATTTCATCTATACATAAAGAAGCCAACTGATACAGGTTGGTTTCAAAGAATGCGTTCTAATCAATATGGAATGATTGACGATCAGAGCATGAAGTTCAAGCAACAAGGCTTTCAAACAAAAATAATTTCTAGTGATGAATATAGAGTCGCTAAGAAACAAACAAAGGGGTAAATATGTTTAGCACTAAAGAACAAATACAAGACTTACACGATACGTTAGGAGAATTAGACTTGTGGGAATATAAGACGTCTAAGGCTAATTTAATAAATCTCATAATATGTCATGGTTTATATAACACAAGCTTAGGACAGACTCCTGAGAGTGTCCTAGATGGTTATATGAGTTATATACAAGAACAAGAAGCAAATAATTACAGAGAAGGTGCTATTTATGATTAAGAACTTTTTTAAAAAATTAGATAACTTTCTTGATAGAAAGTGGAAAGAAACATCTAAAATTTTGCTCTATTTAGCAAGTGTGAAAGAAGAACAAGATTCAGATTGGGTAGGAATGCAAAAAAATATAAACAAGGATAAAAAAAATGAAAATTAGAAAACTTTTAGAAATACAATCAATTATAGAAAGTAAGGCACTGCCATACGATTTAGAAAATCTTGAACCATATCATTCAAAATCTAGAGGTGAATTAATAGATATATTAGATATGGATTTAATACATTTATTGAGAGCCTATAACAAAATAGACAAGCATCAAGATATAACCGAAAAAGAGTTCCTTAAAAAAATTAAAAATAAAATAGATGGATGGTTTATAAATGCAAACTAAAGACTTAGAGAAATTATTAAAAGAAAAATTAGAAAAAGATGGTGTTAATAAGGAATGGATGGAAAAACATTTAATTATTGATACTATAACTAAAGAAGATATTGAAGAATTTAAAAGAGGGGTGAAAGATGAATAATTTTAATTATGATGATGATGCACCATACAGTGTGAATTTTAATAGATGGTATCATGCTGTTAGCGTTGAAAGAGAAATGTTCAAAGAGGTAAAGATGCCTTTTGATGAAGCTGAAATTACATTTAAAAAAATGTGGGGATATAAGCAACTAGAGTCTAAAGTTTTTATTAACTAGTTTTATTTTCTGAACTATATTTAATATTTAAACCACATAAAGTACAAAGACGATTTTTTTCATCTAATCCTTTATCTGTAAGAATATATTTTTGACCTTCTACTTTTATAAAACCTTCACTAATCAAAGCAGTTAGATTTTCACTAGGTATATCATCACCAAACATTATTGCTAATATTCCACCTAGTCTTTTTGTTTGTGTTTTACTTAGTGCCATTTTCCCAATCTTTACCTTCAAATAATAGTGCTTCTGCTTCTCTACGTCTTATAAGACCTTGTAATACCTTACCACCTGCTTTATTCCATCTCTTTATCTGTGCAGGAACATCTTCATATTCGCCTTTGTTAATTACTTTAAGCATCGTTGAAGCGTTTAAGTTTGCACCACCAAGATTAAAAGTCCATGAAACTAAAGCATCAAATTGATGCTGATGCAGTGGTACTTCTACAGCTTTAAGAACAGCTTCTTCATATATCTCTAAATCATCTAGTAATATACTATCTGCTTCTTCCTGTGTGATCTCTTGCCCTTCTTCTACAGACTTAGTATGACCGTAACCTATTGTCCAAACATTTGCGGCACATTTATAAGATTCTAATTTGCACCCTTCAAATACTTTTATAAGTGCTATTCCTTCTTGTGATATTTTCATATTATTCTCCCCAAGTTCCGTCTTTTTTAACTTTGGCGGTTTTTGTT
>Ga0222717_10000685_pt1 | contig 28902 bp, 34 predicted proteins | sample C33_18DmetaG_FD_165053 | JGI IMG/M metagenome (GOLD analysis project Ga0222717, IMG submission 165053) | Estuarine water microbial communities from San Francisco Bay, California, United States - C33_18D | ecosystem: Environmental > Aquatic > Marine > Unclassified | place: USA: California... | reverse complement strand
CATTCATTGGTCAGAACTCGGAACGCCTACGACCGGATGATGGGAGCCGTATGACGCGAGAGTGTCACGTACGGTTCTGAGAGAGGCTGGGGGTGAAATCCCCCGGCCTACTCACCACAATGCCGTCAACGAAAGCTTCTTCGCGAGCCTCAAGCGAGAGAGTTTTCCAAAAGACTGCTGTTTCGAAACCAAGGCCGAAGCGCGCAGAACGATATTCGACTACCTAGAGCGTGTCCCAGAGGGGTAATCGCAGAGTTTGAGCAGGTTCCGGGCGATATTTTGAGGGCCAAGAGAGCGAGATTTCGCTCTCTGACCCAGAAACGGTGTCTATATTTCTTTAGCGACAAGAAAAGAGCCACCGTCTTATGACCGATAACATAGCCGAACAACTCCCATTCCGTCCACGACTTCCTGAGGTTTACGGATGCAAGGACTACCGCGTGCAGCGTGATCTGTTTGTCCGCATCAATGAAATTTTGGAGTTGGTAGGGGCCGACCGCCGATTCATCAGATTGAGCCTCGCACAGTATGATTCCTCGGAACAGAGCGAGGATTCCAGGGGCCGCCTCGAGGGCAAGTGGATGCCACCGTGCTGCCCCTACAGCGGAGGGGGCGCCATTAAGGACTCGTGGCTCCAGCACACACGTTGCGCTCTGCGCGTCAACATTGCCCGATATCTGACCGGGAGTTCACTGCGTGGCATGAGCGTTCAGCTGGCTGACAGCGCGTTGGTCCGATGGTTCTGCGGAGTTAACGAGTTTGGTTTGGTCAAGGCCCCGTCCAAAAGCACTGTCGATCGATACGAAGATTGGGTGGACGCCTCGGCGATCGAACCGCTGATCAAGGAGATCATCCAGGAGGCCGCAGCGGTTAACATCCCAAACGAGCCCAATCCGTTTGGGCTGAGAGAGCCCATCGACCTGGATGAGGCATGGCTTGATGGCACGTGCTTGAAGGCCAATATCCATTACCCCACCGACTGGGTGCTGCTGCGCGACGTCTCACGTACCCTGATGAAGGCCACCCTACTTATCCGGAAGCGAGGTTTGAAGAACCGCATGCCGCAAAGTCCTGAAGAGTTCCTGCGCGACATGAATAAGCTGGTCATCAAGATGACCCAATGTCGGCGCCAAAAAGGCGGCGCGAAGATACGCAAAGCCGTTCTGCGTGAGATGAAAAAGCTGGAGGACCGGATCGTGAGACATGCGAAGGCGCATCGAGAAATCCTGCTTGAGCGGTGGGAGGAAACTGACCTCAGCGAGGCCCAGGCGATGCAAATCATCAGGCGCATTGACCGTGTGCTCGAGAAGGCGCCAGCGGCGATCAAGCAGGCCCATGAGCGGATCATCGGTGAGAGGCGCGTGCCATCCAAAGACAAGATTCTCTCCCTCTACGAGCCCGATATCAACGTGATCGTGCGTGGAAAGGCCGATGCCGAGGTTGAGTTTGGGAACGTGCTGCGACTCGTTGAACAAAGGCAGGGATTGATCATTGACTGGCAATTGCACCGCGATCCAGTGGCTGACAATTCGGCGGAACCCTTTGCCGAGTGTGTCGGGCGCCTCGTAGAGACGACTGAAGGAAAGCTGGAGAAGCTCTGGACGGACCGAGGAATGGACAGCGCGAAGAATGTGGCGAAGCTAGAAGCGGAAGGGATCGCCAACGGGATATGTCCGAAATCCCTCGCAGCATTCCGGAAGAAGATGGCCGAGGAGGGCTATGCCGAGGGGCAACGAAGGCGGGCGAGTACGGAAGGGCGGATTGGGTTGTTCAAGAACAACTTCCTGGGGAATCCAATGCGGAACAAGGGATTCGAAAGTCGCCGTCGCGCCGTTGCCTGGGGAGTCCTGGCCCACAATCTATGGGTGATAGGTCGATTGCCTCAGGCAGAGAAAGAGGCTGCAGGCGAGGATCCCGTGAGGGAAGCTGCGTAAGCGGCCAGAGGGCCGAGAAAATTTTACAGAAAAAGGCCTCAAAACGAGGTCGAGAAGAGCCATGTCCCCAGAAGGGGAATTGTGCGGGCAGAGCGAGAAAACTCTAAAAAATTCGCTGAAAGTTTTGCTGGCAAGGCCAATTATGACGTTCTGCTAGAAAATCCGGATTGCGGAAATTTGAAAACGCCCCAATTGGGACACGCTCTAGATACTCTGCAAGCTCGGCTGTCCGCCCAGTTTAAGAACGCGATCGAAGCGCCTAAGTATTTCAGGAGCATCGCTATCAAGAGCAGTCGGCTTGGTTTACCCTAGGTAGCGCCCGAACCCTTTCCTAACCATGTGTTCAGAAGCTCCCGTCCTCCTCGCGCGCTCATAGAGCTGTTCGACCAGGGACGCAGAACAATAGCCGTGGGCATCCAGACATGCCCCTTGATCCAACAAGAGATGCGCCACTTTGTAATGCTCATGCTCAACCGCGGCTAGAATCGGCTAGCCCATCCTCAGCTATTCCTCGGTCGGCGTCTTCGCATCCACATCAGCACCATGTTGGAGGAGCGACTCGGCCATCTCACCGAAGCCGCATGGCCACGCCTTGATCTAAGGAAAACGCGTGTTGTGACGATATTCGCGCTGTTGACCCACCGAGCGAAAATCCTTGGATGCCAGGGAAGCGTCCTGAGCAAGAAAGTTGCGCGCCCCTACCACCACATTGCTAGAAACAGCCTTCCAGAATGGTTGAAAACTAGATTCGTCAGCCATTGGTGTGTTTACGATACTCTCGCGAACGGGCTGATGGACGAAAGTTTCCGTGGGCTAAGCTACTCAGGAATCTCTCTTTGCTCAGGCATCGTCCGCGCCATCGGATTCCAAGACAAACTCTAGCCCAACCTGATCCGCAGGAATCTTCGCGTGAGCACCGTCGCAGAAAGGCGAGTTTCTTGTCTGTTTGCACTGACAGAGAAAGGCTTTTCCGCCCTTTTCGGCCGTAAACGCCTTTGGGGCGAAGTCGGTTCCTTTGTGGGATCCATCACAGAAAGGTTGATTGGATGATTTTCCGCAAGTACAGAAATAATAGTCCTTTCCTGCTACGAGCTCAACAGGAATTGGCTTGTTGTCCGCGACAATGGGTTTGTTCATAAGATAATAAGCATACGGTTAACTATGGAGAAGGGTGAAGGATTTCTCGCGGCCAGACCATAATAAATAGGTGGCGACGACGGACGCTATCAAGACTGGCGATTGAAGGACCATTGCACCACCCGCGACGAATACGTTGAAGGCAAGGATGTTGACGACAATCGGCCCTAGCACGAGGAGCCCCCAATTTCGCGTCTTAGGGATGGCTTTGAAAACAGCACCAGTAATCTCGCAGACCTTGACGAAGACCATGAAGCCACTAGACCCCGTAGCCTGAAAGAATGGGATCACCCGCGAGCCTTCCGGCGGTGCGGGCATGGGAATGAGGTTCCCAAAGAAATTCAAACCGAACAGGAAAAAAGCGAGCCCAAGCAGGGCACCAGCGATGTTGGGTAGATGGTGCTTCATGATGATTGTGATGATGTGGGTTCATTGAGGCGAAAAGCGAGGAGTCGACTTTCGTTAGAGAGGCCCTGAATGCGGAAGCCGTCAGCCTGATTCTCGATTGCTAAACCGTCTCCAGCGTTCAGTATCTCTCCTAACACATCGATGCCGCCAGAGATCACCTGCAGCCACACGTGAGGCATCGACTCGGAGGCAGGGACGTCGAGCGCACGTCTAGCATCGATCCGTCCGAAGAAGATCTCGGCGCTCTGTCGAATCTCTGTGGATCCGTCACGACCACTTCCCGAGAAGAGCAGACTGAGTGTATTTGGTGGCGCGGCGTCGCCCATTGGGATCTCGGCGTAGCGCGGTTCTCCACCCCTTTCGCTGGGATGAAGCCAGACCTGGTAAAGATGAGTTTGGTGAGTCTGTGATGGATTGAATTCACTGTGAGTGATACCGCTACCCGCACTCATGTACTGCAGGTTGCCCGCCTCGATGAACGCGCCATTGCCCATGCTATCCTTGTGGGCCAACTGCCCATCGATGACGTAAGTAAAGATCTCCATGTCTGAGTGGGGATGTGTGGGAAAGCCACCTCGCGGCTGAATGGTGTCGTTGTTCATCACACGAAGCGCCTTGAATCCCATGTAGTCCGGGTCGACATAGTCTGCGAAGGAGAACGTGAATCGTGCCTGCAGCCAGCCATGATCCGATTGACCACGTTCATTGGCAGGACGCTTACGAAGAGTAGGTATGACGTTTGTTTTCACACACACATGCTGTGCCAACGCAGCATGTCAGACCAATACCTTGTCATTGGGCCAGGTATGCGTTTGTCTTATACCTGAGATGGAACTCCGACACCTCCGCTACTTCGTCATGGCTGCTGAAGAAGGCAACATCAGTCGCGCCGCAGCGCGTCTTCATGTGTCTCAGCCCGCTGTCTCTCGCCAGGTCTGAGACTTGGAAGAGGAATTCGGCCTATCCTTGTTTGTTCGCAAGCGAGACGGACTCGAACTGACTGAGGACGGCCAGACAGCACTCAGTCACGCGAAAGAGGTTCTCCGCCAGGCAAATGTGCTCACGGAGACGATGCTTGCACTTAAAGATAGTGATAGTTTAAGGGGCCTCCGTATAGGCTATATCCCGACCGCATTGCCAGGCTTCCTCGCACATGGTTTGCGCCAGTTCCGCCAACGCCATCGCGACGTCTGTGTCCAGATTTACGAAATGTCACCGAGCGAACAAGAGCTAGCCTTGCGCGAAGAAAGAATTGATCTCGCTTTGCTAGGTCAGCCCTGCCCCATCTTAAAGCGCACCTACGAGATACGCCCGATTCGTAAAGTTCCGATGGCTGTGGCCCTCCCTGAGAGTCATCGCTTGGCCCACCGCAAGGCGATCGATCTCAATGAACTCTCACAGGATACCTTCCTCAGCCTACACGAGAAGCATTTTCCTGGTCGCCCCTTGTTACTGCGCGCACTCTTTGACAAAGCAGGCATCTCACCCACGGTTGCGTTGAAGGTGGACGGGCTATCAGAGCTCTTGGGTCAAGTTGGAACCGGAGGTGGTGTTGCCCTCATCCCCAGCGATGCCCACACGTTACCTCATGCGGGCGTGTGCTTCGTCGCCTTGCGCCGCCCAAAGACGATGCTGGTGTCATCGGCCGTCTGGCGCAAAGACAGAGGCCCTTCTGAACTGCTACAAGAACTCGTTGACGAATTGGCTGCCGAGTAGCGTTAGGAATGGGGCGGGGCCATGTCAGCCAGGTCTCGCCTCAACGAAGAGCCTAGATTCTGCTGAAGGTCCGACATTCACTTATACTCGAGTAGCTACGTCACCGTCTCGCGAATGGTGCAGGTGATAGGATAAAGGTGGTGCACCTGCCGGCGCGCGATAGGCTAACTTGAGACAATGGGACATGGCCTATCCATTGACGCAAGGCAGCCGCCTTGATAGGATCCCGAATCTTGAATAGAACTCCCCAATTCCATGTCGGCTTGGCTGCGATTGCCATCGTTGCTTCAGTAACTCTACCCGGTCAGGCCGAGACGGTGGCCATCCCTGAGTTGAATCCCAAGGGCGATGTCTACAAGACAGAAGGCCCCAATGATCCGTTGATTTATGGCAGCACGATTGGCAGAAAAACAGCCATCATGCTCTACGTCGATTTCTTGGACGCTGCGATGGAGATCGATACCCAAGAGCGGGCCAGGAAAGTTCTCGGAGATGGGAAGTTCCAGCAGCTGTTCAAGGAACAGTCGTATGGCAACGTGTCGTTTGAGATCAGACACATCAATGGTTGGCGCCGCTTGTCCAAGTCCCACAAAGATTACAGTAGCAAGACGACGGAGGCGCACCGCGAGCTTTTTGTCGAAATCTTCAGCCTGTATCCGAAAGTTGATTTCCTTGCCTACGACTACATCATGGTGAACATGCCGCGTATCGGCAACACTGCTTTCGGTGAGCGAGACGCTATTGCCATTCCTTACAAAGGGAAAAAGATCAATGTCGCGCTGAACATTTCCAGTGCGAGCCCATACGTCCTCGCTCATGAGACGGCCCACTGCATGGGCCTGCCCGATCTGTATTCATACGGCGGCGCCAAAGGTATGAAGAATCCGACGGGTCCTTGGGACCTCATGGCGGCCGCCAGCAAAGCAGGTGGCTTTCTGGGATGGCACCGTCACAAGTTGAAGTGGCTCGATGCCAAGAGGAAGACCTATGTCGTCAAGGGGAAGCATCGCTTCGAACTTACGCCCCTGAATGCCCCGTCCGGTGTCTCGATGATCACGGTCCCCGTCAATGACCCGGCCAATCCTAGCAAAGTCTTTGTCGTCGAGATTGCCCAGCCGATCCGAAACCTTGGCAAAGTTGGGTCCGTTACCGGTGTCCTTGTCTACAGCGTTGATGCCACGCTTGCTACGGGGCTGAACGCGGTCGTTGTCTATCCAAAGATCGATCTGTTGCATGCCTCGTTCGAACCAGGGGACCTGTTTGAACACAAAGAGGCACCTCTGAGCGTCAAGGTGCTGAAGAAGAATGGGAATGGATCGTACCTCATTGAGCTGGATGTTCCGTCGTGAGGACGTTGGTAAGGCAATAAGGCGCTCCCTGGGTCAAGCGTTGACAACGCTGCTACAAATCAGCCGCTTTGAGATTCCGATAGTCAATTGCCATGTCGCGATTGCCGTGTAGTTGAATTCCTAAGGGGCCCTTTTCCACAGCGGATTCTGACGTGTAGGTCATGACGTAAGTGCCGTTTAGCCAGGTTCGATAAGTATTGCCCTTCACCTCGATTTTCATGTGATTCCAGTCGTTAGGTTTTAAGAGCGTCACTGCGAGGTCGTTGCGAAAGGGATAGCCCTTGCCAGGAATGTAAGCCAAAGCCGTCATGTCTACTTTTAGCGAACCGGAAATGCCGATCTGAATTTGGTCCTTATCGTTCTTCACGTAGATCCCTGAATCCACGGTGCCCTCGCCAAACTTGAACTCGAATTCCATGACGAAATCGGTGTAATCTTTCTCGGTCCAGATAGCTGAGCCCTTCCTCTCCGGGCCGCTCTTGATCTTCAGCTCGCCATTACTAGCAGAGTACCAGATATTATTGTCTGGGGTCTTCCACCCGCTCAGGTCTTTGCCGTTGAAGATCGATTTCAGCTTTGGCGCGTGATGGTCCGCATGGGCGAGAGCCAACGCTGAAGCCATAATAAGAAGAAACCGTGGGATTGCTGAAAGCTTAGTCATGCCGTTACTCTGGTCAGAATCGTCGTGATTGGAAGGAGGAAAGCTCCAACACGCTGCAACTCGTACTGATTGCCTTCCTCTTCGGGGCCAGTTAAGCTCGTCAATCATGAAACTCTTCGCCGCCCTCATCGCCCTCATTCCCCTTGCTCTAGAGGCCAAGGACACGGAACCGCCCAAAGTATTTCAGGATTCACCCGTGGTCGCGGACAAGGCATCTTTGAAACTGGTAAGCGACGCTTTAAAGTTCACCGAAGGGCCTGCACGCGACGCGAAAGGTGATGTCTATTTCACCGATCAGCCGAACGACCGGATTCACCGATGGATAGCCGAAACAGGAAAGGTGGAGCTCTTTCTCGAACCAGCCGGTCGTTCGAACGGACTTTGTTTCGATCCCGAGGATGGTGCACTCATCGCCTGCGCGGATGAGAAGAACGAACTCTGGCGCATCGACCCAGCAACTAAGAAACACGAAGTCTTGTTAGAAAATCACGAGGGGAAACTCTTCAATGGTCCCAACGACGTCTGGGTGCTCCCTTATGGCGATCTCTTCTTTACCGATCCCTTCTACAAACGCCCCTACTGGAAACGCGGTGATCGCGAGCAATCCCAGCAAGTCTATTTCCTGCCCAAAGGCGCCAAGACAGCCCGACGCGTGACCGATGACTTGGTCCAACCAAACGGCATCGTTGGAAAAGGTGAGCAGCTCTATGTTGCGGACATAGGTGACAAGAAAACCTATCGCTACAAGATTGGTAAAGATGGTAGTTTAAGTGAACGCAGCAAGCTGATCGACATGGGCTCGGATGGGATGTCGATTGACGAGGCAGGAAATCTCTATCTGACAGGCAGAGGCGTGACTGTGGTGAGTCCGTCAGGAGAGAAGATCGAGCACATTCCCGTTCCCGAAGGTTGGACCGCGAACGTGTGCTTCGGTGGCAAAGATCGTCGGACACTCTTTATCACGGCGATGGATTCTGTTTACACCATTCCGATGAAAGTGACCGGGGCGATGAAGTAGCTGCCGTTGGTTTAGACTTGTGCTGCTGAAGGAGAATAAATGAGCCGCCTGCTACTGATTGTTATAACGTTCGCAACGAACGTCTACGCGGCTTCGCCGTCGAGCGGCCTCAAGCAGATCGCACATCAGCATCTCGAAACGTATTGCTTCGATTGCCATGACGAGGAGGTGAAGAAGGGAAATCTTGACCTAATTGGATTGTTAGACAGTGGAGAGTTCGACGGCTCCCTGATGTTTGAGAATTTGATCACGGGGAAGATGCCTCCGGCCGAGAAGAAACAGCCTTCGACTGGAGAGAGGCAATCCCTCCTGAGATGGTTGGCTCAACGAGAAGTCGAAAGCCTCCCCAATTCCTTCCGTCGTATCAGCCGTCATGAGTTTGTCCATTCGATCAATGACCTGCTCAATACGAACTTCGATCTCACGAACCAGATACCTGAGGATCGCGGTACCTTCACCTTTGATTCGGATCGTCGGATCCAGATGACGAAGCAACAGCTGGCCGCCTACTTCGCCGTGGCGGACGACCTGTTAGAATTCGCCTTTCCGGCAAGTGGCTTTCATCCCGAGACGACCTGGGTCACGAACTCGGTTAGGGACAGCCATGAGACATACAGGAACTACGCGCGCAAGCACAAGGACGGCATCTTGTTCTCGTGGACACGGTCGAACAACGGGCGTCCTTATCCGTTCTTTTATGATCACTTCAACCCGCCGCTAGAAGGCTGGTATGACCTGACCTTTGATGCCGCCAAGAGGGGCGACTTTCCGGAGGACATCAGCATCATGGTCTTCGCGGGTAAGTACTTCTATGCCGATGATCGCCCGCAGCCACAGCGCGTACTAGACGTTCTCTCGTTGGGCAGCGATGAGCTGAAACCTCACACGGTTCGTGTCTATTTGAAGCCGGGCGAGAATGTCTCGGTTCACTGCTATTCCAAGCACACCTGGCGACAGAGTGCAGGTGAACAGGGCGCCTACATCGAGAAGCTAACGGTGAAAGGGCCCGTCTTCGAATCATGGCCTCCACAATCCTATCAAACGGTTTTCGCCGGACTGCCACTCGATGTTCCTGACAGGTCAGCACAGCTAGGAACGGCCGATGGGGGCACGTTCGATCACATTGCGGTGAAGGCCCAGTTTCAAGCCATGCGACCCGTGATCAAGCGTTTCGCCGAACGCGCGTTCTCGTCGTCGCTGATCGAGGATGACCTAGAACCTTACTATCAAGTCAGCCTGAGGCATCTGGAAGAGCATCGAGATTTCGTAGCCGCTACCAAAGTCGGTCTCAAAGCGATTATCAGTTCGCACCGGTTCCTGCTAGCTCCAGGCGAGCACGCCAATGATTCCTTCAAGATCGCCGCCGACCTCGCGCGTTCTGTTTGGCTCTCTGTCCCTGATTCGCAATTGCTGGAACGTGCGGCCAGGGACGATTTGAAACCAGCTGCGCTGCATGCCGAGATCACCCGCCTGTTGGCAGACGCGAAAAGTGAGCGCTTGATCCACTCTCTGTGTGCGCAGTGGCTAAACCTCCGTTCGTTTAACAACGTGGCGCCATCGCTAAAACTCTACCCGAATTACAACGAGCTGCTCAACCACTACCTACCGATCGAGACCGAGAGTTACCTCGCCCACCTTATCGAGCACAACCTGCCTGTTAGTCGCCTGATCGATTCCGATTTCTCGTTTCTCAATCAACGCCTCGCCCAACACTATGGAGTGGATGGGGTAATCGGACAGGCAATGCGCAAGGTGTCCCTCCCACCGGGCTCCTCGCGCGGTGGTCTAATGACGATGGGTAGCGTGTTGAAAGTCACCACCGATGGTTTCGACACGTCCCCAATCTTGCGCGGTGCTTGGGTTTCTCGAAACATTGCTGGCAACACCCTATCACCACCACCAGAGAACGTAGAAGTGATCGAGCCGGACTTAAGCGATGCCACGACGCTCAAGGAACAAGTTGCCAAGCACAAGAAGAGCAAGAGCTGCTACAGCTGCCACAAGAGCATCGATCCCTATGGTTTTGCATTGGAGAGCTTTGATGCCACCGGTCAGTGGCGGACCCAGTACCGTGTGAAGATGGAACACCGTGCCACCTTTCAGTATCGGCCTCAGGGCTTCTTTAGACTGGGAGGTAAGATCGATGCCTCCGGGGATCTCGACGGGGCGAAATTCGAGAGCATCGTTGATCTGAAGGATCTCTTGCTGGTCGACTCCACGAAGGTGGCCTACAATTTTGCAAGGGTCCTGTTTGAATACGCTACAGGATTGGCACCAAATCTCGAACATCGTATGGAACTCTATGACTTGATCCCCATGGACGCCGAAGAGTGTCGAATGAGAGATCTCTTGATCGACGTACTCACCTATTCATTCTCCCAGAAAGAAGACTAACATGACACGGAAGGAATTCCTCAAAATTGGCACGGCTTTGCCGATAGCACTGCACTCGTTGAATCTGCGTGCAGCGGAGAAACCCAAGATACCGCCCAAGCGCGTCATGTTCATCTGCAATTCATTAGGTTTCTATGAATCCCACTTCTTTCCGAAGACGCGAGGAGACTTGTCCACTTCCACCTACCTGAACAGGATCAAGACAAAGGACAAGGTGACGGTGTTTGAGAATCTCTTTCACCCAGGAATGTCGACGAGTAATCATGACTCCGAGAAGTCATTCCTAACCGGCGCACCAAATCCGGAGTCGACCACCTTCACCAATAGCATTTCTCTGGACCAACTTCTCGCGCAGCACATGGGTGGCGACACGCGGTATCCGTCTCTTCCCTTGAGCATTTACGACCGCGGTTGGGGCTGTTCTTGGAACAGCCGAGGCGGGGCCATTCCGCCGATCTACGACGAGGCGCTGATCTTCAACAAGCTCTTCGGCGAGGAGGATCTGGCGGCCAAGAAACGGCAGATCGCTAATGACCAGAACGTGGTTCGTTGCCTCTACCGCGACATGGAGCAATTGAAAACGCGCGGGGCGGGAGCAAGCAAGCTGGATTCCTATCGAACGATCATCCGTGAACTTGAAGCACAGCTGAAGCACGAAGAGTTCTGGCTTAACGCGAAGAAACCAATCGTGGTCAACACTCTTAGCGACGATAGCGAGTTCGCCTTCTCCACCAAGATTAAGAACCTATTAGAACTGTCAAAGTTGGCCTTCCAAACGGACTCAACGCGAGTGATCACATTCACCATGGATTGGATCAACGGGGCCATCAACGTGCCCGGCGCCACTGGCGGCTGGCACACGTTGTCCCATCACGGCAACCAATCCGAAACGATCGAGAAGCTGACGCGGATTGAGGTTGATATCGTGAAGCATCTCAATCAGTTCCTTTTTGAGCTGGATCAGATCAAGGAAGGTGATGGGTCTTTGCTAGACAATACCACAGTCGTCATCGGCAGTAATTTCGGTGACGCTTCAAATCACACCCATAACAATCTGCCAACGATCATTGCTGGGGGCGGCTATAGGCACCAAGGTCATACTGTTCTCGAGAGACCGACACCGCTCTGTAATTTGTATTTGGAACTCATGCATCGGCACAATATTGATGCAGCGAGCTTTGGTAGTAGTGAGCATGCGATGGGCCTATTGAAAGGATAACAACAACCAAGAGAGCGCGAAGACTAGCGTTTGTAGAGTGCTGGTAAGAGCTGCGTCGTATTGGAAATGGCGATGCTGACCAGTGGCGGACTGAAATACTCCTGCAGTGACTGGAGGGGGGCTCTGACATCGACCGCCGATTGATCGATGGGAAGTATTTCGAACAGGATAGCTATAGGGAACTCGCTGAATGCTTGGTAATCAGCGCCAAAGCAGCAGAATCTCGGCTCAGCCGTTTGTGCATGAAGCTCCGTAGAGAGATGGAAGCTATTGAAGACAACGATCAACCATGAAGGACTTTTCTGAAGAGACTTTGTCGAAGACGCTCGATCTCGTCGTTGCCAACGCCGGAATTCCCCGCGAAAGCCACCGCGCTCCCACTTGCCATAGGCGCTGGTGCGGTTTCGTATTGTGCTGTTCGTGAGACGCTGCCACCGAATGATGATCATCCCGCTCCATAAGTCGTCACGCAGTAGCCTCAGCAATACCTCGTGGGGCGGATCCCAACATAACAGGTTGGCCACTCAGGATAATAAACCGGGAGTTATTCTGCTCAACGACGATGGGTTAGACCGAATGTTTCAGGGGCGTTCTTACGGGACCTATATTGCCGCCGATGGTAATAGGCAACTCTGGGTGCCGGAACGGAGTGTGACTCCCCCGCTGATGCTGATGGGCACTCTCTCTTAGGACGAGAGTGCGGTGGATTGACCGCGTTCAGAAACGTATTTCGAGAGAGTAAAGGGGGCCTATTGCGCGAACGGCGATGGCAGGCCTCTGAATGCTACTCTGTCAGAGCGACGTCGCCTTCGTTCAAGTCGATGAAGTGGCTCCAGCTGTCGCAGGGGAGGGGGCGAGAAGTGGTGCTGAATAGGGGCCGCCAGCTTGGCGCCTTGGGTGGTCTGCGAGGGAACATGCGGGCTTGCTCGGGGAGCTTGTTCGCCTTGCGCGTGTTGCAGGGGATGCAGGAGGTGACGACATTGTCCCAACTAGTGCGACCGCTTTTGTCGCGGGGGATGACGTGATCGAGATTGAGTTCCTTCGGTTCGAAACGATCCTCGCAGTACTGGCAGCGGTAGGCATCGCGGCGGTAAATGTTTTCCCGGGTGAACTTGACCTGCTTCTTGGGAAGCCGATCGAAGAGTGAGAGGACGATGATCTCGGGCACGAGGAACTGGTGGGAGATCGATCGCACTACGGATTTCTCAGGTGCTGATAAGGTGGAGCGATCCATCCAAGACCCCACGTCGTGGGTGAAATACTGATCGTCTTCGTCCGTGCCGACGACGTGGGCGTGGCCGAGAAAGACCAAAGTGATGGCGCGTCGAGCCGAGCACATATTGACCGGTTGCCACAACCGGTTGAGCACAAGCACTTGCCTGTTCAGAGTGGCACTCACGATTCGGTGAAAACCGTGACTGGCAGCGTTTAGAATGCAACTAAATTCGGGTCAAAGTCGGCGTGGGCTTGCCTTATCGCTAAAATTTCTTACGTTTCTATCCTTCCATGCTTTCCATGCCTTTTCCCTCGGTTTTCAGATTCCTGGTGCTTTGTCTAGTGACAGCCACACTTACGGGTGCGCATGCCCAGCGAGAGTTGAAGCCGGGTGATATCTTCCTTCAGGGCCACATGCTGCTCCAGGAGGCGCGGCGTCATGAGGATGCTCTGAACTATGAGTTGGCGGCGGCCAAATCCCGTGAGGCAAGTGAGATGTATGATTCGATTGCCTTGAAGTGGCCGACTTGGCAGACCGAGATGTTAGACAATCGGCGAAAGAAAGTTCGGAGGGACTACGCGCGCTACCAGGACCTGGCTCTAGACCAAAAGAATGTAGATGACATGGGGCTTCCGCAGCGCGGTCCGGGTGGTCCCGGGATTGCGGTGAAACCATGGAGTCGCCCTGGTGTCATCGCACCACTCCCACGAGCGGCCACGCCCAGACAGAAGTATCAACAACTTCAGCGTGAGGTAGACACTTTGCGAGAGTCTCGCAACAAGCTTATCACCCAGAGCCAGGAGCAGCAGTCTCATACGATGGCATCCAATCGTGCTTTGGGGAAAGAGCGAGAGCGTGTGGCGCAGTTAGAGACACAACTGGCAAACGCCCAGGTGGAATTGAAACGATTGGATGGGGTGGGTGTCGTGGCTCTGAAGAATCAAGTGGAGGATCTTACAACGCAATTGGAGACGGCGACAGCCGGGCTCACGGAAGCGAACAAGCAGAACAGGGAGTTTCTATCAGAGTTCGAAAGAATTGAGAATGAGCGGCAGCAGATGAGCCTTCAACTGGAGGAGGTGACGCGCCAGCGCGATGACATGACGGCGATCATCAAGGGGCTTCAGACGGGGGATTCGACGTTGGCGCTTGCGACCGAGAATTCGAAACTTCGCGAGATGCTCAACGTGGCTCAGCGCCGTGTGGATGAGTTAGAGTTGGACAAGCTTGAGAACGAAGCAGAGATCGCCAGTCTGAAAGAGGAGGTGAGTCAGCTTAAGATGGAGCTGGTTCTGCTAAAGAATGAGAATGCTGAGGCCCAGCAGCGTTTGGTGGACATGCAGGCGCTGCTCGACGGGAATGCCCAGCAGAGCACGTTCAATCCTCCTTCGGTTCAAGATGAAGCCGTCCGCCAAGAGAATGAAGTTCTCCGTGAAATCATTGATCGACAACTCAAGCAGCAGAAATTTCGCCAAGAGAAGCGCGAGATCGTGATCGCTGAGTTGGAGGCTCTTGAGGAGGGGTCGGATGAGCTCATTGCCCAGATCGATTCCATCACGGCAGAGGCCCCACTTACAGACGAGCAGAAGGCGGTGGTGCAACGAGCAGGGGCAGCGACCATGGCGGTGGCCCAGTTGGCTCGCCTTTCTTCAGAAGTTGGTAATGAGGCAGTCGATCGCAAGATTTCTCGCTATGCGGAAGCGGCTGCTTTCAACTTCGAGAAAGAGCGATTCGAAGAGGCGCAGCTGCATTACGCGGAGATCCTCGACTTTGCACCCAGGCATATGGAAACGATCTACAATCTTGGGGTGACGAAATTAAAGCTGAATGATGTGAAAGAGGCGCAACGTCTCTTTGAGCGCGGAGCCTTGCTAGAGCCTACGAATGACCGTGTGCACTACATGTTGGGTGTGTGCTGCTACTACATGGATGCGGTGGACGATGCCATTATGGCGGTCAGGAAAGCCCATGAACTCAACCCGGGTGCAAGCGACGCTACAGGTTTCCTTGGTCTGATCTACTATTTCCGAGGCGACTTGGAAAAGGCGGTGGTGGCGTTGCAGTCGGCCGTGGAGCTTGCGCCGCGCGAACCGCGATGGCACTACAATCTTTGCCTCGCCCTTGGGCGGCAGGCATCCCCTGACCTGGCACGTTCCTTCAAGCACTATGAAGAAGCGAAGAAGCTTGGACTGCAACCTGATGACAGGATGGAAGAGACGTTCCGCAAGCGGGGCTTCTCGCCGGCTGGTTAGCGTGCTTTGTTCGGGTTGGTCAATTCTGGCAACTTCGCCTGCTGTCGACAGAAATACTCTTTGATGCCGAATGTGATAGGCTCGACGTCTTGCTGGGGAAACGGTTTGGAAGTCCCCGTTCTACTCTAACTTTCTGCGAGGATCGGCTTGTCACCAAGGCCAAAGCCGTCGTGAACGACGCGTGCCGCTTCCTCGACGTCCGCTTCATCGACGATGACGGCGGTCTTGATCTCTGAGGTAGAGATCATCTTGATGTTAATGTTGGAATCAGCAAGGGAAGTGAACATGTCTGCGGCGACACCTGAGTGCGAGCGCATGCCAATACCGACGGCACTGACCTTGGCCACGCCTTCTTCTAAAGTGACGCGGGTGCCTTCTGCGAAATCACCGACGGCTTGTTCCAACACTTCCTTGGCTTGGGCGAGTTCGTTCGAGTTGAGTGTGAAGGAAATGTCCGTCACTCCATCTTCAGAGGTGTTCTGGACGATCATGTCGATGATGATACCAGCGTCCGCGATGGCGCGAAAGATGCGGGAGGCGAAGCCCGGCTGGTCAGGCACATTACCTACCCTCACCTTGGCTTGATTCCTTTCGAGGCTGACGCCGCGAATAACGACGGCTTCCATGTGGGGTTTCTCTTCCATGACAACGGTTCCAGGATTTGTATTTAAACTTGAGCAGACTTCAAAAAGGACGCCGAATTTCTTGGCAAACTCGACCGAGCGTGACTGCATCACCTTCGAGCCAGAGCTGGCCATTTCCAACATTTCATCGTAACTGATCTCATCGATCTTACGCGCATTGGGCACGACACGAGGGTCGCAGGTGTAGACGCCATCGACATCTGTCAGGATCTGGCAGCGATCAGCTCCAACCGCTGACGCCATGGCGATGGCAGAAAGGTCTGAGCCTCCGCGACCGAGCGTCGAGATGCGTCCATCAGGGGCTTGGCCTTGGAAACCGGCGATGATGACGATGTTGCCGTCGTCGAGAAGACGATGTACTTCTTTCGGGGAGATGTTCTTGATTCGGGCCTTTGTGTGATCACCGTCCGTAGCGATCCCGGCTTGTGCTCCGGTGAGTGAAACGGCGTTGCCTCCGAGTTCATCGATTGCCATGGCAAGTAGGGCAATAGTTGTCTGCTCACCCGTGGCGAGCAGGACGTCCATTTCTCGCTTGGTTGGGTTGGAAGAGACTTCGCTAGCGAGCTTGAGCAGATTGTCAGTGACCCCTGCCATAGCGGAGACCACGGCGATGACGCTGTGTCCTTCGGCTTGAGTGGCTATGACCCGGCGCGCGACATTCTTGATGCGCTCGGTGCTGCCGACGGATGTGCCGCCGTATTTCTGAACAATAAGCGACATGGATTACAGGCCTAACTGGCGAAGGACATCATCCTTATCGGTCTTCGCTTTGAACATGGGAAACTCGGCCTTCAGAATGATCTCGCTATCTTTTAGGCCGTGGCCCGTGACCGTGCAGACGACAGTGCTGCCCGGCTTGACGACGGCGAAAGGACATTTCTCACAACGGCGATCCTTGTCGAGGCACTTAAACAGCCCGGCAATGGAGGCGGCACTGGCGGGCTCGACAAATAGGCCTTCGTTTGAGGCGAGCCAGCGTTGGGCTTCGAGAATCTCTTCGTCGGTGACAATGTCAAGATGCCCGCCGGAATCGTTGATCGCAGTCATGGCCCCATCCCAGCTAGCGGGGTTGCCAATGCGAATCGCAGTGGCGATGGTTTCAGGATTGGTCACTGGGGCTCCATGATAGAGCGGCGCTGAACCTGCGGCTTGGAAGCCCACCATCTTCGGGAGGCTTTGACATTTGCCTGCGGCGTGAAACTCCGTGTAGCCTTTCCAATACGCGGTGATGTTGCCAGCATTGCCTACGGGCAAGACATGAAGATCGGGAGCATTCCCTAAAGTCTCAATGATTTCAAAGGAAGCGGACTTTTGCCCTTCGATGCGAAACGGATTGATGGAGTTGACGACTTCAAAGTTATCTAAGGCACCGATCTCGCGAACCAGCTCGAGCGCATCGTCAAAGTTTCCATCGATTTCGACAACCTTGGCTCCGTAGACAAGTGCCTGGGCAAGCTTGCCTTTGGCGATCTTGCCTGCGGGAAGGATAACGACGCAATCCATACCAGCGCGGGCGGCATAGGCGGCGGCGGATGCGGAGGTGTTGCCAGTGGAAGCACAAATGACTGCTTTCACCCCAGCCTCGGCGGCCTTGGAGATGGCCATGGTCATACCGCGATCCTTGAATGAGCCGGTAGGATTGAGGCCCTCGTACTTCACGTAGACTTGACAGTCCTGGCCAAGCTTCGCCGAGAGGCGTGGTGCGTGGACAAGGGGAGTGGAGCCCTCATTCAACGAGACTACAGGAGTAGCTTCACTCACCGGAAGATAGTCTCGGTAGCGGGAGATGACGCCTTGGTCGTGATTCATAGGAAGCAGTTAAGCAGGATCTTCGAAGGACTCGACGCGAAGCAAGGTGGTGTCCTCACTCGTGCAGGACAAGCCTTGGATCTGAGCGATCGCTTGTTTTACTGAGCCATAAGGGGCACGATCTAACGTCAACACCAAGTCAGCCATGGCCGCCATAGACTCGGGTTGATGGACGGAGGTGATACCGATGTCGTGGCCGCCCATGATTTGGGCTATTTGCGCGAGCACCCCTGGCCGATTCTCCACATGGAGGCGCAAGTAGTATTGGGAGATCGTCGCTTCGATCGGTTTCACCGCAGCAAGTTCATTGGACGGCACATAGCCACGTTTCTCGTCATGTTGCAGGCCTACAGCAGCGTCAACGATATCCGCAATGACAGAGCTGGAGGTTGGGTTCTGGCCCGCGCCGCTGCCATAGAAGAGCGTTTCGCCAACGAGATCGCCTTCTACCATGACCGCATTGTAGACGCCATTGACGGAGGCTAAAAGGTGCTGTTTTGAAACGAGACAAGGCTGTACCCGCACCTCGAGTGGCTCGTTTTCCGTGCAGCGGATGATGCCTAGCAGTTTAACTGTATAGCCCATCGTTTCGACGAACTGAATGTCGCCGAGGCGAATGTTCTCGATGCCTTCGACGTGAATCTGATCGGCGGGAACCCAGCGACCTGACGCGAGTGATCCTAACAAGACGGCCTTGTGGCCGGCGTCCCAGCCATTCACGTCCAAAGTAGGATCTGCTTCTGCGTAACCAAGCACCTGAGCTTCTTGGAGTGCATCTTGATAGCTCAGACCTTCCTCACGCATGCGCGTTAGGATGTAGTTGCAGGTGCCATTGATGATTCCGGAAATCATCTGGATTGCATTGCCGACAAGCGATTCTTGAACGGCTTTAATGATGGGGATACCCCCAGCAACAGCAGCTTCGAAATAGACGGGCACTTCCATCTCTTTGGCCAGTGAGAAGATCTCCTGCCCGTGTTCTGCGAGGAGAGCTTTATTACCTGTGACAACGACCTTCTTCTTACGAAGTGCAGAAATCACTAACTCTTTCGCTTGATCGATGCCGCCGATGAGTTCGACAATGACGTCGACCTCGTCGTCTTCGATCAGGTCTTCCCAGCGATTCGTGAAGCGATCACTGGGAATGGGAGGCTCGTGATCGCGAGCCTTTTTCAGGTCGCGGACGGCGATCTTTCGGATATTGAGGTGGGCGTTGGCGCGCCTTGATAGCAATTCACTATTCTTGAGGACATTGGCGTAGACGCCCATGCCGACATTGCCCAAGCCCGCCAGTCCGATCTCGATCTTTCTACGTCCCATCGAAGTAGGTGAGGGTGGGGCTTCGCTAGCTATGCTAGTGCTAGCGCTTACCCGAGAATCTTGTTCCAGTCTGAAAGTCGTTCTGCCTGACTAGCAAAGAGCTCGTCTGTAGAATCAAGAATATCAATCCCAGTGATCTTGTCACCCTGAGCGATAGAGTCGACCACGTCTTGGCCTTTCGTCACGTGACCAAACACAGTGTGCTTGTGGTCGAGGTGCGGTGTGGGGCCGTGAGTGATAAAGAACTGGCTGCCATTTGTGTGGGGACCGGCATTTGCCATGGAGAAGATACCCGCTTTGTCGTGCTTCAAATGGGGGCGAAACTCGTCCTCAAACTTGTAGCCTGGACCGCTCGTGCCTGTGCCGGTAGGGTCGCCGCCTTGGATCATGAAATTAGCGATCACGCGATGAAAAGTGATGCCGTCGTAGTAACCGCGCTTGGCGAGATTGAGGAAACTCGCCACGGTTACAGGAACATCTCCGCCATAGAAGGTGGCTTCGATATTTCCCTTGTCAGTTTTCAGGACAATGTGGATATCAGACATGGCTCAATGCCTAGGAGCGAATGCCGCGCCGTGCAACCTCAGGTTCGATAAATGATTTCTCGATTTGCCCCAAGCCCGACCGGGCATCTGCACTTGGGTCACGCTTTTGCGGCTTGGATTGCTTGGCAGGCAGCGCGGGAAGCTGGAGGTAGCTATCTTCTCAGGTGGGAGGACATCGATGGTTCTCGCTGTCGGCCGGAGTATGAGGCATCTACCCTAGAGGATCTGGATTGGCTGGGCTTGCCCCCGGACGACGTATCAATGCGGCAAAGCAAGCGACTACCTCATTACGAGCAAGCCCTGGCGACCTTACGCGAACGCGACCTGCTCTATCCCTGCTTCTGCACACGGCGAGATATCCAGGAGGAAATCGCTCAGTCTGGGCGAGCGCCTCACGGGCCAGATGGGCCGATCTATCCTGGGTTGTGTCGTCATCTTTCGGCGGCTGACGTTCAGAGCCGCATCGATGGAGGCGAGGCGCACGCCTGGCGTCTGAAGATGGACCAAGCTGTCGCCATGGTAGGCAAGCTGTCCTGGCAAGATGTGGAGGCTGGTGAGCAATTGGCTTGTCCGGAGATCTTTGGGGATGTTGTGCTGGCTCGGAAAGACATTCCGACGAGTTATCACCTGGCTGTGACCGTCGATGATGCGAATCAAGAGATCACCTTGGTGACCCGTGGGGGAGACCTCTTCGAATCCACACACATTCATCGACTATTGCAGGCATTGTTAGATTTGCCTGTGCCGATGTGGCACCATCACCGAGTTATTTGCGATGCAAATGGCAAGCGTCTCGCGAAACGTGATGCCGCGACGACGTTGGGGACGTTGCGAGAGGATGGTATTACCGCGGAAGACATTTGGCGGCGATTGGACATTGAGGGTAGAAATGCGCGGGTTTCCAGCACGTGACTTTGGCAGGATGCCAGAGCTACTTTACGACGTTAGCGGTCTCCCGACTGGCGCATGGCACCTGTGGCTTTGTGGTCGCTGCTGCCAGCTGATCTAGCACTAAGAGAGCCGGAGCTGCCGTTCTCGATGCGCTTCTTGCCGCCAGCAAAGGTGACGATGTCCCCTGACTCAATGAGAGCTGCGAGCGCGGGTTTAGTAAGCGCTTTGGGGGAAACTTGCCCTGTCTTGCCAGGGCCGAGAAAGAGCTTCTTGCCTCCGGGCAAGGGGACGCTGAGAGGCTTGCCCGACTTATTCGTGATGTCCATGATGAGAGCTAGACTCCTAGGTCCGTCTTGGTGAAGAGGGCTTCGAAGGTGTAACCCGCATCTTCGATATTCTCGCGGGCACCTTCCTCGCGATCGATGGTGCCGATGATCTTAGAAATCTTAGCGCCTTGAGCTTCGATGACCTTGGCGGCTTCGAGAATCTGGCCACCGGTGGTACAGACGTCTTCTAGCAGAGCAACCTGATCACCTTCGCCTAGGTTGCCTTCAAGTTGTTTGGCGGTGCCGTAGTCTTTCTTCTGATTCCGAATGAAAACGCAGGGCAGCCCGCTGGCGAGGGAAGCGACGGTCACTAACGGAATGCCGCCAAGCTCAGCGCCGGCCAATTTGTTGACCCCATCTCCAAGGCGCTCGGCGAAGAGCTTACCAAGAGATTCCAGGATGTCTGGCTGAGTGCTGAAGAGGTATTTATCGAGGTAGTAGTGGCTCGTGCGCCCGCTACGGAGGGTGAACTCTCCTTTAAGAAGGGAGACTTCGGCAATTCTGGCTGCTAGGTCTTCTCGTGTCATCATCGTGAGGTTGGCCTACCCGATCAGGCTTGATCTGGCAACCGCAATCCGTTTTCTGGTTGGGCGACCTTTAAGGTCAGCGGCCATTCGACTGATCTCTCTCTTTCGCCCCACGCCGAAGAAAGCGGTCCCTGCAGGGCGTCGGTCGGGTTGACGCCAACTTCGGCCTCATACCGTTTCACCGCAGACCAGATTTGGAGGTAGGCTAGGCATTGATCTACGGTCCAGGTCAGCTTCATTTCGAAACGAGGTGTCGATAGTGAGTTGTGTGGGAATGTTAGAAAAGTGTAGCCGTTATCAATATGGCTCCGCTTGTCTGGCCAATACGAGCCGACCGTTTCCGAGAAGAAGTTTTCGATCAAGGCGTCGATTCGGGTAGTGACCTTAGCGAGTCCATAGCACCACAGGGCCAAGACACCTGAGGGTTTTAAGACACGTTCGGTCTCCCGATAAAAGGCATCGAGATCGAACCAATGCGCCGCTTGGGCAACGGTGACCAGATCTACGGAATCGGTTGCGAGTGGAGAGGCCTCTGCAGGAGCGGTTTCGTAGCGAACGTTGGGGTGAGAGGTGGCAGCCTCGACTTGGGGTGCACTCGCGTCGGTAGCGATAACACTAGCAAAGTGGTCTGCCAGAAGAATGGCTGCTTGGCCATTTCCGGTGGCGCAATCCCATGCGAGGTCTTGCGTTGGGCAAAGGCTTGCCAGGTAGTCGAAGAGGGCTGCGGGATACGTCGGTCGATGAGCGGCGTAGTCGCTGGCGTGGGAAGAGAAATGATCTTCGGCAAAGTTCACCGCCGAATAGACATGCCATTCGCAATCTTGGCCACCTGAACGGTTGTTCCGATCAGATATTACGCGATAATGAACTTCATGAATGCCGGGATCTGTCATCTAGCTTCGATTCCAGTAAGGCGTTTGCCAGATCTCAGTAGTGAGATGATCAATCAGCTTCTCTTTGGAGAGACCTTTGCGATACTCAAAGAGCACGACCACTATCGTCTCATTCGTTCGCATCATGATGGCTATGAAGGGTGGGTGGATGGTCGACAGACAGAGGTATTGGAAGAGGTGTCGGGATCGGATCAGCCAGTGATTGCGCTAGAGTGCGGAGTGATCTCGAGTGTCGAAGAGAAGTCCGCGAAGGTGGCCATTTTAACGGGGAGCACGTTGCCAGACTATACGGACGGGGTCTTTGAGAGTGGAGGGAAGCTTTTTCGCTACGAGGGGGCTACTAATTGTGGGCACCTCGTGACTCCAAGCACCATCGTTGCTCACGCGGAAACCTATTTAGGCACTCCCTATCTTTGGGGTGGGCGAAGCCCTTATGGAATTGATTGCTCTGGATTTGTTCAAGTGGTCTGCCGAGCGTTTGGCATCGCACTACCACGCGATGCCAGTGAGCAGATCTTCGTGGGAAGCTTAGTGGACAAACTGACAGAAACCCAGCCGGGGGATCTTGTCTTTCTTAGCTCAAACTACGATGGCAGCCCACACGTCGGGATCGTGTTTGGCGATGGCCAGGTCATCCATGCTTCTGCGGAGGTGCGGATTGATACGCTCGATGAGAAAGGTGCTTTCAATCGCGAGAACGAAACCTACTCGCACGCACTCACGGAAGTGCGTCGGGTCTTTCCTCGACACCAAGACCAAGCCGTCTCGTAGGCAACACGAGCTTGCCTTCCTGGCAGGTGGTGCCGATGAACGGGTCGTTGCTGATGAGCAGGTTGCCGTCGAGATCAATCCAGTCCGCTTTTGGGGCCAGGAAGGAAGCGGCTGTGATTCCTATAGAAGACTCGATCATGCAGCCTAACATCGTTTTGAGTCCCTGGGTTCGTGCCTTCTCTAACATCGCGGCGGCTGGAGTGGCACCACCAGCTTTCATCAGCTTTACATTGATGCCATCATAGACACCAGCGAGTCGATTGATGTCCTCAATGCCGCAGATGTCTTCATCAGCAACCAGTGGTAGCGGCGACCGCTCTCGTAGCCAGGAAATATTTTCCAACTGACCGGTAGGCATGGGCTGCTCTATCAGCTCTACCCCGCGGGCTGCGAGCCAGTCGATCATTTGCAACGCTTCTTCACGGTCGCGCCAGCCTTCGTTGGCGTCGACGCGCAGCGGTTTGTCGGTTGCCTTGCGAACCGCAGAGATGATGTCTTGGTCTTGCTTAGTACCGAGTTTGATCTTGAGGACGTGGTAGGCTGAAGCTTCGGAGACCTTGGCGAGAATCCGTTCTGGAGCATCGATACCGACCGAGAAACTGGTGACGAGTTCTCTGTCAGGTGCGGCGGGAAGGAATGGCGTGCTCGATGCTTGGGTCACCCAGTCGCGGCAGGCAATGTCGACGGCGGCACGAGCTGCGGCTTGAGCTTGTGGTAGGCTTGGAAGCCATTCCTGCCACCTGTGGACGGCTTCGGGATCAGCTTCGAGGATGGTCTTGGCCTCCTCTAATACCGTCTTCACGGACTCAGGACTCTCTCCGTAGCGCGCGTTGTGGGCAGCCTCTCCCCAGCCGGTGAAGCCCTGGTGCTCGACCTTGAAATAGAGGTAATCCTTAGAAGTGGTTGACCCTCTTGCTAGTGTCCAGGCGTGTTTCAGCTTCAGCGTCTTTGAAACGAGCGTGACCTTCATACCACACGCTGATGCCTCTGGCCGAGATTGCTAGTGTTCGGTCACGCGAATCCGGACGAATTGGTGGTGAATGGTTTCCCATGGTAACCGAACGCGCTGTATTGCAAGACGATCTTCTTGAACCGCGTCTCCGGCGTCGTCCCACTGGGTAAGATCGGTGGATAGCTCAATCTGAGTGAGAGCCAAGCGCGTGCGAGATCTGTTTAGCTGAAGATCTAAATACGTGGGCTGGCCGCTATCGGCTCGGATCGTGGCCTTGAGCCCAAGTCTTTGCTCGATTGTAAACGGGTCTCCGTCGAGCGCGTATTCGACAAGGTTGGAGTGCCCGTCGAGATCGGGGTCGGCGGACCATGAAGAAATGTCGCTATTTGCAAGCTGTCCTGGTGTGAAGACCGTAGCTTGCCAGGCGGTCTTGGTTAAGCTCGGGAGCGGTTGGTTGCCGACGTTCTCAGTGCGAAGATACGGCTCTGTCATCCTGGTTGGAAATACGCCAACAATAATACGTGTGTAGGTTAGTGTGGTCCATTCTAGCGGGAAGCCGGTGCTTGATCCAGTCGGCCAATTCCAGTTAGGGGAAGACATGAGAAACCACTCGTTGCTTTCTGTGCCGTAGCCCCAGATGTAGCCACGTTCTCCGGCAAAGAAGGGGGTGTCATTATCATTAATATCGATTCGGCTGGTGAACACGCGGTTGACCGCATCATAGCGCACACGATCTGCCGTTTGCCAATTATTCGCCCATTCGCTGACATTTGACGGAGTGGGAACAAAAGTTCCCGTAAAGATACCGAGTTCAAAGATATAGTTGTCATCAGCGCTTGGCCGGTGCTGGTCTCGTGAGCAGCTCGGGAGCTTTGCTAAATGATCTGTGTCGCTTCAAGCGAGAGGCTGCTCAACATCAGGAAAGAGCAGGCAACGAGTAGTAACCTAGATATCGAAGTGAACATCTGCAGGAACAGTTTGGCTAAGCCACTCCGTCGACACGACCTCATCAATGACGATACCAAGCGTGTCATCGTGTCTCAGTGTCAGGATAAGTCGTCGAGGGGGAGTTTGGTGGTGTTCTGTTGCCACTTCACTGGTCGATGAGAAGAGTGAGAAGGACGGATCTTCTGGAGGTGCGATGAGAGACGCCAGCGCTTTGCCCGCTGGGTAGTGCTTCCGAACAAGAGCCCAGCAGGTGCCTGAACGGTTTCGATCGTATAGTTGATAGAAGTGATAGTTTTCGGCGAGTCCGGGAAGGGTTTCCACAGAAATACTCTGCACAACGACGCGCATCTCGGTGGGATTGTTGATCTCGTGGTCGAGAAAGTGAGCGAAGGGCACGGCGTTGTGGCCGGTGAACGCCTGCCAATCGAGTGCGAGCTGACCGTTCTCTTCGCAAACGAAGGCGAGGAAGGCTTTGCCATCGGAATAGACGCCCTGGATGAGGTAGGAGACATGCCCCTCGACTCCGTAGTAGCCAGTCTTGACAATTTGATCCAGAAAAGCTCAAAAGCTCGACACGCTCAATAGCGACCGTGCAGCCAATCCTAGGCTCAGGAAAGCTTGTTACTGGCTCCACGTTGCCAGGGTGGCTTGGGAATCCCCCCTGGCTCCGTTATTGACGCGACAAGGCACGCTCGGACGCCAAGAGGACAACTAGCAAAGAAGTCGCTCTTACGGAACCTGACGATCCTAGAACGCCTAGGATGCCTCACAGAAGCCAATCTAGCCAAGCTGCGGAGAGGACGTGCTCCCACCATCACGCGAGGACCATACACGGGAGAAATAGCTGAGGTCGATCACATCGTGCCGGTGTCCAAGGCTCCCCGGTTTGAGAACTGGGGAGGCAACCTTGAGTTCATGCCGATGACTCTCAACCGCAGGAAGTCGGACAAGATGGGTGAGCGGCAGAGGAGTCACCTTGCGAGGCTGCTCGTTACAGAATAGGGCCAATTTAGGCGTTCCGTATCGTAGGATAGGATAGGATAGGATAGGATAGGATAGGATAGGATAGGATAGGATAGGATAGGATAGGATAGGATAGAGTGAGCAATCTTAAGACCGAATGCCTTGATTGGTGTTACCTGGAAAAGCAACCTACAGAAGCAGCTTCCCTCTCACAGATCTATAAAATATACGCACATCATTAGCCTGATCTTTGGATCAGTAATCTCGCTGGTAACGCTAGCCTCTGCGCAGGTGCCGCAGATGATCAACTACCAGGGCCGCGTCGCGGTCGGTGATCCGGCGGTAAACTTTGATGGCACTGGTGAGTTCCGGTTCGCGCTGGTCAACGAAGACGGTAGCACCAGTTACTGGAGTAATGACGGCACGAGCACAGACGGCAGCGAGCCGACTGGGGCGGTGTCCTTACCGGTTACCAAGGGACTCTACTCGGTGTTGCTCGGCGATGCCAGGCTGGCAAACATGACGGCGATTCCGGCCTCCGTTTTCGCCAATGCCGACGTTCACCTGTGGGTGTGGTTCGATGATGGCATGAATGGATCGCAGCTACTGATGTCGGATCAGAGGATAGCGGCGGTGGGGTATGCAATGCTAGCAAGCACAGTGATAGACGGAGCGATCACGAGTAGTAAGCTAGCAGATGATGCAGTCACGAGTGACAAGATCGCCACTGGAGCGGTGGGCGACACGCAACTGGCCTCTGGGCTGACGCTTGAGGGCACGACGAGCGGCACCTTCAGCGGCGATGGCTCGAGACTGACGAATATTCCGGCGGCGCTATTATGGAGGCAGATTTTCCACCACCGGGGATGGTGCTGATTCCGGCGGGGGATTTCGCGATGGGGCGCCAGTTAGGTTCAGGGTATGGCGACGAGCTACCGGTGCACACGGTGACAGTAAGCGCGTTCTACCTCGATCAGTTCGAGGTAAGCAAGGGACTGTGGGACGAGGTGAAGGCCTACGCCGATTCCTACGGCTACACTTTCTCGAATTCTGGGTCCGGCGTGGGTGTCTACCACCCGGTGCACACGGTGAACTGGTATGACTGCGTGAAACGGTGCAACGCGCGCTCGGAGAAGGAGGGGCTGACGCCGGTGTATTACACCAGTGCTACCCATACTCCGGCCAACGTCTACAAGACGGGAGAAGACGCTCTTGCGGCAAACGAGGTGAACTGGAATGCCAATGGCTACCGATTGCCGACGGAGGCGGAGTGGGAAAAGGCGTCGGGCGGGACGCTGGTGGGCAATACCTTCCCGTGGGGGAACACAATCGGCGCCAGCGATGCGAACTATAACAGCAGTGGGGATCCCTTCGAGGGAAATTCGCAGCGGACCACCCCGGTGGGCTACTATGACGGCGGCTAGGTAATCGCGGGTGTAAACCGCGCCAACGGCTACAGGCTCTATGACGTGGCGGGGAATGTGTTTGAGTGGAGTTGGGACTGGTATGATGACAGCTGGTATGACAACGCCGGTGCCACGACACAGGATACGCGCGGCCCTAACACGGCCTCCGGCGGTCGCGTGCTGCGGGGCGGCTCGTGGTTCAACTTCCTCGATCGACCTACGCTGCGCCAATCGCCTCAGCAACACTCCTCGGTCCGGTGAACGAGACCGACTACATCGGATATCGGAGTGCGAGGGGGCTTTAACTTCTTTTCCTTTACCCCTGGTGGGTGGCCGCTAGCCCCCCTTATCTGAACCCCCTCCAATCCCTAGCAATGCGGCGAATCTGACCCCGTAGACGAAAAGCAATTCCCTAGCAGTTCGGTCGTGGCACCGCCACTTACGATGGTTTATCGATCGCCTGGAGCGTGGTGGAGCACCTTCATTACCAGGTCGGATGCCGTTCGCTTTTCGCTGTTCGCGACGCACTATCATGAGCTGACCCAGTTGGCTGATTCCCGAAATGCGGTGAACAACTACAACATCGCCGTCCGCGAATGGAACGACCAGATCATCTTCCTGCGCCAGATCCTGCCAGGAGCGGCGGACAAAAGCTACGGCATCCAGGTAGCGAGACCGGCGGGGTTGCCGGACTCAATCATCGATCGAACCAAGGATATTCTTTCAGGGCTCAAAGGAGGGGAGGCGAGCGAAGAGAAAGTGTCACCTCCGTCCAAGAAGAAGCGTTCCCGCGCCAAGGTTAAAGAGGAAGCGGCGGAGGATGACCACCAGATGACGCTGTTCGGTTAGGACAGGATCACTTTCCGAGTCCCTGCATCATCATGATGGCCGTGGTAATCGCGGAAACGAGTACGCCGGTGCCGAGGCAGAAGTAGGCGTAGCGAAGCAGTCGATACTTCCGTCGCAGAACAGTAGCGGTTTGATAAAGATCGCGGATGAGGAGCTCCCGGGCCGAATCGGGATCGTGTAACTTGCTGACCAGGTAACTGGAGAAGTCCTTCTGGTTGACCGAGGGGAAGAATCCGAAGAAGAGAGGATTGGAAAGGTTGGCCGGGTTGCTCTCTGAGTTCTTTCTCAGGCGAGGGGCCACTACGAGAACGGCGAGAGCGAAGGAGGCGAGCATGGTGATGCCCAATATGGCGAGGGGAGCCAGCGTGGTGAGAGAATCCTCTTTCCCGACAATGATCTGGCGCTGGGCGATGGTACCGAAGATGAGGGAGACCCCGATGATGATGTTCGCCTTCTGGTCCGACATCAGGTTGAGTTGAACCTGGTTTTGCTGGGTGGTACGAAGCACATAGATCCCGTCGCTGGTGTGAGGAGATTTCTCCAGGCCTTCCAGGGAGGGAGTGTCCTGGATCAGGGTGGCGCTGGAAGGTATTTCGGTGCTCATGTCGGAAACACGAAGTATACCGAGGTCTAAGGCGAATCAACAGGAAGTCTTCCCGCATATTGAGGCTTTTTCATTTCGGTATTGAACCCCCTCCAATCCCTAGCAATGCGGCGAATCTGACCCCATGGACGAAAAGCAATTTCCTAGCAG
>Ga0222717_10000683_pt1 | contig 28960 bp, 30 predicted proteins | sample C33_18DmetaG_FD_165053 | JGI IMG/M metagenome (GOLD analysis project Ga0222717, IMG submission 165053) | Estuarine water microbial communities from San Francisco Bay, California, United States - C33_18D | ecosystem: Environmental > Aquatic > Marine > Unclassified | place: USA: California... | reverse complement strand
TACCACATAACAAACCAACAAATACCCATGTTGTTGACATCGGCAAATCATTAAGTTCTTTGAAGTAGTACAGAACACCAGCATAAATAACATTAATTATTGTTGCTGATCTTGCATACCTAGTTCCGGTTTTATCTAAAACTACTTTTTGAATTGATCCTCCGTTTATGTAGAAGATATAAAAAAGTAATACTGTAAAATAAGCTAAAACTATTAATAATAAAGTTACATCTAATTGTCTTGGAAGATATACAGCTATATTAGCTACATCGTGAGATAACCAAACCCACCATAACCAGCCTGAAGTTACCCATACAGAGTTTCTCCAAAAACCTATCCATTTATCTTCAACTTCATCAAATTTCTCATTGATAAATTTAGATACTACTATCCAACAAATGTATGCAGCAACAGCGGCTAAGCCATATCCCACAACACTTTTCATAAGCATTTTTTCAAGGACTACAGTTGAAGCAAAAGCTGATAAAACCAAGAATGTAGTTGAAACTGGTATGCCTACTCTTGTTAATATTAAAAGTATTCCAGGTGCAACAGCATGATACCATTGTATTTCTTGAAAAGGTATTCTTGTTAATCTTCCGTAAGATATATCACCAGCATTACTGTACCAACCCCATGTGATAGCAAGTATCATCACAAATGAAGCAGCGCTAGCAAGTGTATACCATTTAAACCATTTTTGTTTTGACGCTATAAAAGTACCAAGCGTTTGAATTGAGTCATTTGCAATAACTGAATATCCAGCTAAAGCAAAACCTACAATCGTATATATTGTCGTCATTTCCATCTTATTTTTCCTATTATTTATTTATCTTTATTATTTTCCATTTCGAACGATTCTTATTCTTAAGGTCGATTTAATCTGTGAGTGAGGATTAATCTATAGGTAAATTTACTTATATTTTTTGAGATGAGTTGATTCATCAATAATTATATTAATTAAAGTTTTTGTATATATAGAGAATTTAACTAAGTATTTTTAAGAAGGGTAGATTTATCCTGATTACATTATTGAAATATTTTGTCTACTTTAAAATTAATTTTTTTATTAATAACACAGCAACTAACGCACCAATTAATTCTGCAATTATATAGGTAGGTGTATTAAGATAATTAATACCAGTAAACGATTCTGTAAATGTTCTTGCTATTGCTACTGCAGGATTTGCAAAAGATGTTGATGAAGTAAACCAATAACCAGCCGTAATATAAGTTGCAACACAAGCTGCAACTGTTGTTTTACCATCTTTTAAGGTTGTAAAAATAATGAACACCAAACCAAAAGTTGCTACAATTTCTGCTAGAAATATATTAAAGCCATCTCTGCTTTTCGTAGATAATTCAATTATATTATGTTCAAAAAATACATTAGCTAGCATTACACCTAATAAGCACCCAAATATTTGAGCCGGAATGTATGTAATTAAAAGTTTTCCTTTAATTTTTTTAGTTAAGTACATTGCTAAACTTACAAAAGGATTGAAGTGAGCACCCGAAATATCAGCAAAAGCAGTTATTAAGACAAACAACCCTGCACCAGTAGCAAGTGTATTTGCCGTAAGTCTTAAAGCATTATCATTTGTAAGGTTTTCAGCCATTATTCCTGAGCCAACAATAATCATTACTAAAAAACAACTACCTATAAATTCACCAATGAAAATTCTATTCTTCATAATCTAATAATAATTAAATTATAATCTTATAAATTCCAATTAAGAATAATGGTATTTGCAAACCAAAATTAGTTAATATTGCTTTATCTTTGGATAAAAACCCTGCAACAGTCCAACCAACTACTCCTAAGCCATGAAAGTAAATATTAATTGGGTAGATATTTAAATTAGTTAATAAAATCCCTGTTAAAACCAGAGCAGTGCTAATCCATTTTAGATATTTTTTAATAAACATGATCTCCTTATAGTTAAGTTTGTTAAGATTTGTTACAATTTACCAGTAATCTGACTTATTAATTTTTACTCTTTTGAAGTTCGTAAATTGAAACATAATGTTTCTTCTTAGGCAGTGGAATTATTGTTGGAACTTTGGTTAATCTTGGTTTTATTGACTTATTTCCTACAATAATATTTTTATCATAATTATCTAAATCTACCTCTGGATGAGGATTTCCATCATTAATTAATGGCCATGCATCACAAGCTCTGTAACCAAATAGAATTAATGGTCTTGAGTTGTCCATTAGATTGTGTCCAGAACCATGAACTGATCTGCAATGAAAAAAAACAACTGTTCCAGCAGTTCCGGTTATGGAAACACTATTATTTGCTCCAATTTTATTTTTTTTAGTATCTATTTTTCCAACAAAATAATTTTCTTTATTGTGATGACTGTACAATTTATTTTTGTGTGAATTCTTAATTATTTTAAGAGGACCATTTTTCTCATAGCAATCATCCAAATATATACCAACTGTGATTAAATCATCATTGGTATGTGGGTAAAAAGCCCAGTCTTGATGCCATCCAATTTCACTTCCTTTTTTCTTATTTGGTAATTTAAAATTTAATTTTCCAAGATGAAATCTTACTGTTCCTCCTAGTAATTTTTTAGCTATAGATATTATTTTTTTGTTTCTAGATAGTTGATAGAAGATCTTATGTCTATTTTGAGGATTATTTAATCTTAAAATTTCCTTATTTTTTGATGAACTAGAATTGTAAACAAAATGATAATTGTCATAAGATTGAGTGCTGTTTTGGTTATTTGATCTTTTTCTTTTCTTCTCTTTAGAAATTACTTCATTTACAACTTTATTTATTTTGTTAATCTCTTTTTGGGTAATTAGATTTTTTTTTACAAGAAACCCATTATTCTTAAACTGATTAAGATCGTTCATTGAAAATCATTATATTTGAAAATAATAAATTTTCTTTAAAAAAAATGTTTTTAACTTCAAATAAACTAATAAATTAGCAATCTTTAAAAGAAGCTGACATATTTCTAATCAATTTAAAGTATAGATCTTTGCCTGAGTCTAAAGTTGCACCTAGTGGGTCTAAAACACCAGTTTTAATCTTCATATCTTTTGCAACAGCATTAATAATATCAGGATTAAATTGAGGTTCAGAGAATACACATGCAACTTTATCGTGTTCAATAATTTCTCTAATTTCAGCTAGTTGTTCAGCACCTGGCATTACATCAGTATTAACAGTAAATGCTCCTAATACATTAACATTAAATCTTTTTTCAAAATATTGATATGCATCATGGAATACAATTGAAGAAACACTATTATTTAATTCAGTCATTACTTCAATAGTCAGCTTATCAATATCTTTTAAAGCCTTATCTAAATTACTTTTATATTTAGCTTCATTTTTTGGATCGTTTTCAATTAAATGATCAGCCATTTCATTTAACATAACTTTAGCATTCATTGTATCTAACCAAACGTGTGGATCAAATTCACCGTGCGGATGACCTTCATGATCATCATGCTCTTTTTTCTTACCGTGATCATCATGATCGTGATCGTCGTGATCATCTTCTTTCTTAGCGTGATCATCATGATCGTGATCGTCGTGATCATCTTCTTTCTTAGCGTGATCATCATGATCGTGATCGTCGTGATCATCTTCTTTCTTAGCGTGATCATCATGATTATGTTCATCAAAAATATTTCTCTCTCTGAACTTTAATACGTTTAATCCTTTGATTTCTATTAATTCAATTTTTTCAGCTTTTTTAGCAATAGAGCTTAATGGTTTTTTTAAAAAACTTTCTAAGTCTTCACCAACCCAAAATATAAGGTTTGCATTTTGTAACATCTTTGCGTGTGATGGTTTCATTGAAAATCCATGAGGAGATGCATATCCATCAACTATTAAATCTGGCTTTCCAACACCATCCATTAGATAACTAGCCAATGAATGTAATGGTTTAATTGATGTAACTACTTTTACATCAGCATTTACTGGTGTAATAAAAGATACAATGGATAAAATTGTTAAAATTAATTGTAATTTTTTGATTTTTTTCATAATAAGTAATTTAATTAGTTGTTATAATATAACATCATGTAATAATATAACAATTACAAGTCAAGTGATAAAATGAGTTCGAATAATATTTTAGTAAAATTAAATAACGTGGGTTTTCGTCAAAACGGAAAGTGGCTAGTTGAAGGTGTTTCATTAAATGTTGAAAAAGGAAAAATTGTAACACTTATTGGTCCAAATGGATCAGGCAAAAGCACAACTGCTAAAATTGCTTTAGGTATTTATAAAAATATAGAGGGTAGTGTTAAAAAATATACAAACAAAGTTGGTTACGTTCCTCAAAAGATTTCAATAGATTGGACTTTACCATTAAGAGTTCATGATTTTATGACCTTAACAGAAAATATTAAAGACAATGAAATAAATGAAGCTTTAACATTGACTGGTGTATTGAATCTTAAGAATAAAAATTTAGGTAATTTATCTGGTGGCGAATTTCAAAGAGTTCTTCTTGCAAGAGCTATTTCAAAAAAACCAGAATTACTAGTATTAGATGAACCAGTCCAGGGTGTTGATTTCACCGGAGAAATTGCATTATATGAATTAATTAAAAAAATTTCAGATACACTTAATTGTGGAATTTTATTAATATCTCACGATTTACATACTGTAATGACGGCAACAGACCATGTTGTTTGTTTAAATGGACATGTTTGTTGCTCAGGCACACCACATGATGTTGCAAAAAATAATGAATATAAGACATTATTTGGTGAACAGGCGTCACAAATTCTATCTGTTTATGAACATAAACACGACCATGTTCACTCTGATGAAGGGAATATAAAAAAGAATTAAATGTTTGATGATTTTTTTATAAGAGCGTTGGTTGCTGGAATTGGAATTGCATTAGTTACAGGACCACTTGGGTGTTTTGTTGTTTGGAGAAGATTATCCTATTTTGGCGATACACTTGCCCACTCAGCATTACTAGGCGTGACAATGGCATATAGTTTTGATTTAAATATTGCTCTTTCTGTATTTATAATTTCATCAGCAATTGCTTTAATATTAATTCAACTTCAAAAAAAAACTAATTTACCAGGTGATGCTTTACTTGGTCTGCTAGCGCACTCATCACTTGCTGTTGGTTTGGTAGTAATAGGTTTTTTATCATTTATCAGATTTGATATTATGGGATTATTGTTTGGTGATATATTAGCAGTAAACACTAATGATATTTTTACGATATGGACTGGTGGAGCTGCAATCTTATTAGTTCTGAAATTAATTTGGAAACCATTGTTTGCATCTACCGTTAATTATGAACTAGCTGAGGCGGAAGGATTAAATCCAGATAGAGCAAAAGCTATATTTACAATTTTGATGGCAGCAGTTATCGCTATTTCAATTAAAATGGTAGGTTTATTGTTGATTACTGGAATGTTAATTATACCTGCTGCTATGGCTAGAAATATCTCAGATAGTCCACAAAAAATGGTTCTCTTCTCTATGATAGGTGGATTATTATCTGTTATACTAGGGTTATTTTCTTCTTTAGAGTTTAATACCTCTTCAGGACCCTCAATTATAGTGGCATCTTTAGCTTTATTTATTTTATCTTTGTTTAATATAAAGCAATCGATTAAATTGAAAAACTAACAGGTAATTGATAACAATTTATATATGCAAAAAGATTATAATCTTTCAAAAAATCAACAAATTATATTTGATATAATTTACAATTCTTCAGAACCATTAAAAGCATATTCAATTCTTTTTAATGTACAAAAAAAAGGTATCAAGGCACCCTTACAAGTTTATAGAGCTTTAGACAAATTAGTTAAAATTGGAAAAATTCATAAAATAGAAAGTCGAAATGCTTTTATAGCTTGCCAAAATTCTAGCTGTCAAATATCTAAAGCAACAGCATTTTCAATTTGTGAAAGTTGTGAAAATGTTTCTGAAATTAGTAATTCTAAACTTTCAAAATATTTATCCAACTTTTCAGACGACTCTGGAATGAAATATAGTAAATATAATTTAGAATTTTTTGGTTTATGCAAAAAATGTAAATCAAAATAATGAGCACAGTTTCTTTAACACTAGATGAAATTTTTAATTTAGCTAAAAAAACATTACTTGCCAATGGTTGCGATAATGAAACTGCAACTATTTTATCTGATTTAATTAAAAACGCCGAAAGAGATGGTTCAGTTTCACATGGCTTGTTTAGATTACCCGCTTATGTTTCAGGGTTAAAAAGTGGTAAAATTAATGGCCAAGGAAAGCCTGAAGTAAAAAAAATATCTCCATCAGTAATAAAAGTTCAAGGTAATAATTCTTTAGCTCCAGTAGTGTTAAGTAAAAGTTTACCAGAATTAAGTAAAGCTGCAAAAGAAAATGGGGTTGCAGTTTTAGCTATAAACAATTCTCATCATATGGCTGCTATGTGGCCTGAAACAGAAAAATTAGCTGAAGATGGTTTAGTTGCTTTTGCTTGTACTTCTTATAAGCCAGCTGTTGCACCAGCTGGTGCTATTAAACCTTTATTTGGAACAAATCCAATTTCATTTGCTTGGCCTAGACCAGGAAAAACTCCTGTAGTTTATGATATGGCAACAGCTTCTATGGCAATGGGTGAAGTTCAAGTTGCTAAAAGAGAAGGGCACAAAGTTCCACTAGGAACAGGACTTACAAAAGATGGAAAAGAAACAACAGATCCAGGTGAAATAGCTGATGGAGGAGTGTTATTACCTTTTGGTGGATATAAAGGTTCTGCTATAGCGATGATGGTTGAATTATTAGCTGGTGCTTTAGTTGGTGATAATTTTAGTTATGAGACAGCTGCAAAAGATAATAATGATGGTGGTCCGCCAAGTGGTGGTGAGTTTATTCTTGCTATATGTCCTGATAAAACCGCAGGAACTAGCTGGCAAAAACATGCTGAAGAATTTTTTGAAAAAATGAAATCAATGGGTGAAGTAAGATTACCTGGTGAAAGAAGACATAAAAACAGACTAGATACAGGTCCTAGAAACATTAATGAGGAACTGGTTAATAAAATTAAGTCTTTAAGCTAATTTAATTTCAATAGGTGTGTGATCTGAAGGTTTTTCCCTTCCACGAGGATCTTTATTAATATTTATATCTTTTATAAAATCTATTAAGGAATTTGAAACTAAAAAGTGATCTATACGCATACCATTATTTTTTTGCCACGCTCCTCTCATATAGTCCCAAAATGTATAACCCTCTTTATCTTCATTAAAATGTCTGTAAACATCATTAAAACCTAGATTTAACATTTCTCGAAATTTTTTTCTAATTTCAAGGCGATATAAAGCATCATCTTCGAAACTTTTAATATTGTATACATCTTCAGCAGCTGGAATAACATTAAAGTCACCTGCAAGTATTATATTAGAATTTTTCTTAGATAATGATTTTAGTTGTTTAATTAATTGATCCATCCAGTCTTTTTTATAAGCATATTTTTCTGTATCTACAGGGTTTCCATTTGGAGTATAAATATTTATTAATTGAATATTCTTTTTTTTATACTCTACATCAGCAGAAATAATTCTAGATTGTTTAAGTTTGTCTTTAATTAAGTCTGTTCTAATATTTTTTAGTTTTTTTTTTGAAATAATTGCAACACCATTATAACTTTTTTGACCAAAAACATGACTTTCATAATCCATTGCTGAGAAATCATCATAAGGAAAATTAACATCTTCAGTTTTAATCTCTTGCATCATTAAAACATCAGGTTTGTATTTTAGTAAATAGCTTTTAATATTTTCAATTCTAGCTCTGACTGAATTTACATTCCAAGATGAAATAATCATTAAAGTGAAAAAGAAACACCACAACCACATGAAGATTTTGTTTGTGGATTAGATATTTTAAAAGATTCTCCCATCAGCTCTGAAACATAATCAACTTCTGAATCTTTTAATAAGTCAGCTGAAGTTTTATCAATTAAAATATTTTTAAATATTAAATCATCTTCATTTTTTGATTGTTCAAATGTAAATTCATATTGAAAGCCTGAACAGCCACCACCTTTAATTGCGATTCTAAAAAAAGAACCTTCGTCTTTTTTAGACAACAAATTTTGTATTTGTTTTAAAGCATTATCGGTAAATTTAATTTCTTTAATCATGTCTGAACACTGATATTACTAATATAGTACTTAATTATTTAAATTAAAGGATGAAAAAACACTCACAATTAGGCGTATTTAAAAGTAAGGGTAGACTAAATAATGAACCTACTTCAAAATACAGATCACCATTTCAAAGAGATAGAGATCGAATAATTCACAGTGCGTCATTTAGAAGACTAAAACACAAAACTCAAGTTTTTGTAAATACTGAAGGTGATCATTTTAGAACAAGAATTACCCATTCAATTGAAGTTGCTCAAATTGCTAGATCTATAGCTAAATATCTTAATTTAAATGAGGACTTAACAGAAACATTAAGTCTAGCTCATGATTTAGGACACACACCTTTTGGACATGCTGGTGAAGATGCTCTAGATGAATGTATGGAAAATTATGGTGGATTTGATCATAATTTACAAACTTTAAGAATTGTTATGTTTTTAGAGAATAAATATTTCAAATTCAAAGGTCTTAATTTATCAATTGAAACTTTAGAAGGACTTTTAAAACATAATGGACCAGTTGAAGATACTGATTTAATGAACAAATTAATTGGACCTAAAACATTTAAAAGAAAAATCAATTTTAAAACATATCCTTCTTTGGAATCGCAAATTTCAGCAATATCAGATGATATTGCTTATAATAATCATGATATTCAGGATGGAATTAACGCTGATTTGTTTAAACTAGAGGAGCTCATTGAGATAGGTTTTTTTAAATCAATTTATCTTAAATATAAAAAAAAAATTAATAAAAATAATTATAAAATAGCAACTTATCAAATTATCAGAGACTCGATTGATTTAATGATTAGAGATCTATTAGCAAATACTCAAAAGAACTTGAAAGATCTTAAAATAAAATCATTTAAAGACATATCAAAGACCAATCAACAGATAGTTTGTTTTTCAGATAAAATTCATAGTTCAGAAAAAGAAATTAGATTATTTTTAAGAACCAAAATGTATGACAACAAACTTGTATTAAGAAAAAATCAAAGAGGAAAAATTATTATTAAGAAGTTATTTAGTGCAATTAAATTAAATCCAAGAAAATTTCTAACAAAAGATCAATTGACTAAAGATAAATTTAGAGCTATTTCAGATTTTATTTCAGGTATGACGGATCGTTATGCTATTAACCTATATAATAATTTAAAATGAATATTTTTGATCTATATTTAGATAAGATAAAGTCTGTAATAGTTGATTTAAATAATAAAGATGAACTTGTTATTCCAGAAACGTTCAATGGAATTAATGCAGAAATACCACCTTCTAAATTTGATTGCGATATTTCAACAAATGTTGGGATGGTTCTTTCAAAATTAAATAAGAAATCTCCATTAGACCTTGCTCTAAAAATATCTTCAATCCTAAAAGATAAGGACCCGCTTATTCAAACTATAGATGTTGTAAAGCCAGGTTTTATTAATATTAAATTTAAACCAATTTTTTGGTCAAATTTTATAGAAAATATTATCATTAATTCAAAAACATTTGGTATTAATGATAAAGAGCAAAAACTTAACTATTTAGTTGAGTTTGTTTCAGCAAACCCAACGGGGCCTTTACATGTCGGTCATTGTCGTGGTGCAATATTGGGTGATGTAATTTCTAATTTATTAACATTTAATAATCATAAAGTTACCAAAGAATATTATGTTAACGATTATGGAAATCAGATCATTAATTTTACCAAATCTGTTTTTGCTAGAATACGTGAAATAAAATTTAACGAAAAATTTCCAATTAATAATTCTGATCTTTATCCAGGAGATTATATAATAGATTTTGCAAATAATATTATTTCATCAAATAATAATTTGGATTTTGAAAATTATGATGAAGTCAGTGATAAATTAACAGAACTTTCGATTGAACAAGCCTTACTATTAATCAAAAAAAATCTTAAAAGTCTTGGTATTAAACATGATAATTTTGTTAGTGAGAAAAGTATTGTTATAAATAAAGAAGTTGAAACTGTAATTCAGTTTTTAGAAGATAATGATTTTGTATACAAAGGTAAAATTAAAGCACCAGCAGGGGATGATAAAAAAGATTGGATAGAAAGAGAACAATTGCTATTCAAATCAACAGATTTTGGTGATGATAAAGATAGAGCTTTACAAAAATCTGACGGCACCTGGACTTATTTTGCAAGTGATGTTGCATACCATAAGAATAAAGTAGATCGTAAATTTGATTATTTAATTAATATACTTGGTGCAGATCATGCCGGCTATATAAAAAGAATTTCTTCCTCAGTTGATGCATTATCTGGAACTAAAAAAAAATTAATTTGTAAAATTAGCCAGCTTGTAAAATTAATTAAAGACAAGAAGCCATTCAAGATGTCCAAAAGAAAAGGTGATTATATAACTGTTGATGATTTAATTGATGAAGTTGGAAAAGATGCAACTAGATTTATTATGTTAAATAGAAGTAGTGATGTTGAGCTAGATTTTGATTTTGATGCAGTCAAAGAAAAATCTAAGGATAACCCACTTTATTATGTGCAGTATTGTTATGCTAGAATTTCATCTGTCTTTAGGCATTTAGATAAAGATTTAGAAAAAGATATTAATATAGATAATTACAATTTCGAATATTCTGCTGATGAAATTAAAATTTTAAAGAAGATATCTGAATGGCCAAAATGTGTTGATGTGGCTAGTACAAAACTTGAACCTCATCGCATACCGATTTATTTATATGAACTTGCAGCTGAATTTCATTCTTATTGGAACTTAGGTAAACAGTTTCCTGAAAAAAGATTTATTAACGAACAAAAAAAAATTTCTGATAATAAGTTAATCTTCTTAAAAGCTATTGCAAATGTTATCAAATCAGGAATGAATATAGTTGGAGTTGCTTCGCCATCAAAAATGTAATGCTTAAAGAAATTAAATATTTAATATTTATAGTTATCATTTTACTGTTTGTTTTTTTAACCGGTAAGTATTATTTTTCAGATGAAAATATAAAAAATTCTTATAGGTCTTATCAAAATATTGATAAAAAAATTAAGATTTATTCCAAAAAATTACCATTATTAAAAAATGACACACAAAATGTAATTGAATATGTCAAACAAACAGACAAACAAAAGAAAAAAAAATTTAATTTTTGGAAACTTGTAGAAAATGATTAAAAAAAGGAGAGCCTTTGTAGTTGGTATTAAGTCACTTAAATTATCCAATAGTGAAAAATTTTTTTTAAATAAATATAAACCCTGGGGTGTAATATTATTTTTAAGAAATATTAAGACAATTAAACAAGCCAAAAATTTAACTGACAGTATAAGAAAAATTTTTAAAGACAAAAACTATCCAATATTAATTGATCAAGAAGGTGGCAGAGTTAACAGATTAAGTAATATCATTTCTTTTGATAATTTAACTTCTAAATATTTTGGTGATCTTTATGAGAAAGATAAAATGAAACTTAATATTATTTATAAATTATTTATTGATAATACTTCGCATTTATTAAAGTTGATTGGTGCAAATATTAATACAGTGCCTGTTTTAGATCTAAGAGTTAAAGGGTCTAGCAATGTGATTGGGGATCGATCCTTCTCTAGTAACGTTAACACCGTCTCTAAAATGGGTGATTTATGCATAAAGTTATTTAAAAACAATTCTATTGGAACAATAATTAAACATATACCCGGTCATGGCTTAGCTAAAGTAGATAGTCACAATTATACTCCTGTAGTGAATAAATCTATTAAATATCTTAAAAAATATGATTTTAGCACATTTAAAAAAAAAGATTCTCTCTTTGCTATGACTGGTCACGTTATTTACAAAAGTTTAGATAAAATTAATACTGCAACTCATTCATCAACGGTAATTCACTTTATAAGAAATAATATAGGTTTTAAAAATATTATAATTTCTGATGATCTATCAATGAAAAGTTTAAAGAACCAAATGAAACAAAATACAATCAAAACTTTTGAATCTGGATGCAATATAGCACTTCATTGTAATGGAAATATTAATGAAATGAAGATTGTTGCTGAAAATTCACCCTTGATAAGTAGCTTTATATTAAAAAAAACATCACAATTTTATAAAATTTTAAGTTAATATTTGATTATGTCTGACAATGATTCTGTTTTATTTAAAGTTGATATTAATAATTATAAAGGTCCTTTAGATGTGTTGCTAGATTTGGCAAAAGCTCAAAAAGTTGACTTAGAAGAAATATCAATAACTAAACTTGCAGATCAGTTTCATGATTATATTACTAATGAAAAAAATTTAAACCTAGAAATAGCGTCAGAATATTTACTAATGGCTACTTGGCTAGCCTATTTAAAATCTAAACTATTACTTCCTGGAACACCTGAGGAAGAATTTAAGGTTCAAGAAGTTGCAGATAAATTAAAATTACAACTTAAAAAATTGGAACTTATTAGATTACTTTCGGAACAAATGCTTAAAAGAAATCGACTGGGCAGAGAAATTAGAACACGTGGTATTAAAGGAAATATTAAATCTATTTATAGTTCAGAATATAATGTTAGTTTATTTGAACTTTTAAAAACCTATTCTTCAATAGTAATGACCAAAGATTTCCAAACCATGAGTATTCCAAAATTACCCGTATTCACTACTGAAGACGGTATTAAAACTATTAAAAAATTTCTTGGTAATTTAATGGATTGGAAAAATATAAATGATCTAATACCAAATAATTTTAAAAGTGGTTCAAAATACAAAAAAACTGGCAAAGCAGGAATATTTGCTGGATCTCTTGAATTAGTAAAAGAAGGAAATCTATCAATAAAACAAGACAATTTATTTGATGATATTTATGTAAGGGAAATCAATGAATAAAAAAGAAAAAGTAATCAAAGATAATATAGTAAAATTTCCATCTAAAATTACTGATCTTGAAAAAGAAATTGAAGCTGTAATTTTTGCAGCAGCTGAACCTCTTGATGTTGATACAATTGAAAGTAAAATTTCAAAGAAAGCAAATGTAGTTAAATCCTTGGAAAAATTACAATTAGAATATTCTAGCAGAGGTATAAATTTGGTTTGTATTAAAAATAAATGGTCTTTTAGAACATCGCCTAAATTATCAACATTAATGACCCAAGAAAAAACTGTTGAAAAAAAATTATCTCGTGCAGCAATAGAAACTTTGGCTATCATTGTTTATCACCAACCTGTTACTAGGGCAGAAATAGAAGAAATACGTGGAGTTGCTTTTGGAACAAATACTTTGGAAATTTTAATGGAATTGGATTGGGTAAAGCCTGGTGGCCGCAAAGATGTACCAGGTAAACCAATTCAATATTTAACAACTGATGGTTTTTTAAGTCATTTTAATTTGCAGAAGTTATCAGATCTTCCAACAGTTGACGAGTTAGGTGCTGCTGGCTTAATTGATAGTTCCAGCGTTGACAATGCAATATTTGGTTCAAGTAAATTTTTTAGAGAAAAACAAGATGAAAAAAAAGAGGATATCTATTCTAATATTGATGAAATGCTGAGTAGTACTCTTAATGAAGATGAAAAAGATGCTTAAAAAAGTAACTTTAAAATCAATCATAAAAAGGTTATAAGTTTTTATGAGCATAGGAATTTGGCAAATAGCAATTGTTGTAATATTAGTTGTCTTATTATTTGGACGAGGAAAAATATCGAGTCTAATGGGTGATGTTGCTAAAGGCATAAAAAGTTTCAAAAAAGGAATGGCGTCAGATGTTACTGACGAAAGTGAGCCAAAGAACATTTCCGACGAAAATAAAGACTCAAATAATAAAGATTAAATTACATGCCTACAATTGGTTGGTTTGAAATTTTAATTGTTGTTGGTATAGCCATCATTGTGCTTGGGCCTAAAGATTTTCCTGTTATGTTAAAAAAAGCTGGTTCTTGGATTGGTACAGCCAAAAAATACATACATGATATTCAAAGTGAAGTTTCCAATATCGATATTGATGATGAAAAAACTAATGAAATAAAAAAAGATAACAAAAAAGATGAGTAATGAAGAAAATGAAGGTGGCTTTATAAGTCATTTAACTGAATTAAGAAAAAGACTAATTCATAGTTTTTTATTTTTATTTATTTTTTTTGTAGGATGTTATTTTTTTGCTGAAAATATATACGGTTTTTTAGTAGATCCATTTGCTAAAGCGGTAAAAGACGATGGATCTGAAAGAAGATTAATCTTTACAGCACTTCAAGAAACTTTTTTAACTTATCTAAAAGTTTCATTCTTCACAGCTTTTTTTGTAACCTGTCCATTTATTCTTATGCAAATATGGAAATTTATAGCACCTGGTTTATATAAGCATGAAAAAATTGCTATTATGCCTTACTTAATCTTAACTCCTATATTATTTCTGCTTGGAGGAATGCTAGTTTATTATCTGATTATGCCACTAGCCATTAAATTTTTCTTGTCATTTGAAAGTACTGGTCTTTCAACAAACTTGCCTATTCAACTTGAGGCAAAAGTTAATGAATATTTATCACTTGTTATGAAACTTATTTTTGCCTTTGGATTAAGTTTTCAACTACCTGTAGTGCTTAGCTTGTTAGCTAGAGTTGGAATTGTTGATAGTCAGTTTTTAAAAGATAGACGAAAATATGTTGTTGTAATTATTTTTGCTGCAGCTGCTTTACTCACTCCACCAGATCCTATAACTCAAATTGGTTTAGCTATTCCATTATTAATTTTATATGAATTATCAATATTTTCTGTAAAATTTATCGAAAACAAAAATTTAAAAAAAACAGATGCATAATTTAAAAGATATAAGAAAAGACTTCTCTGTTTTTGCAAAATCTCTTGAAAAAAGATCTATCAATTTAAATATTAAAAATTTACAAAAACTAGATCAAGAAAATAGACAGTTAATTCAAAAAAAAGAAACTTTAGAGAAAGAAAAAAAAGATATTTCAAAATCTAAAGATGAAAAAATGTTTAAAAAATCAAAAGAAATTTCTCTACATTTAGAAAAAATATCTGAAAGTCAAAAAAAAGTTAAAATTGAATTGGAATATATATTATCAAATATTCCAAATATACCTCATCCCGATGTTCCCAATGGTAAAGATGAAAATGACAATATTGAAATTTCTAAATCTGGTATAATTCCTGATTTTGATTTCATACCTAAATCTCATTATGAGCTAGGTGAAAATTTAAAGATGTTAGATTTTGATCTTGCCACAAAAACCACAGGTTCAAGATTTGTTTTTGTCAAAAATAAATTAGCTTTACTGGAAAGAGCTTTATCAAATTTTATGCTAGATACTCATGTAAATCAAAATGAATATCAGGAAATCTCACCACCATTAATTGCTTCTGATAATACAATGTTTGGTACTGGGCAATTACCTAAATTTGAAAACGATCAATTTGAAATTAAATTTGATGAGGGTTCTGATAGAAAATTTTTAATTCCAACAGCTGAAGTAATATTAACAAATATTGTTAAAGATAAGATTGTTGAACGCAATGATTTACCAATGAGATTTGTTGCATCAACCCCCTGTTTTAGAAAAGAAGCAGGAAGTTATGGAAAAGATACAAAAGGTATGATTAGGCAACATCAGTTCTACAAAGTTGAAATGGTAAGTATTGTCGAAAAAGAAAATTGCTTGAAAGAGTTAGAAAGAATGACGAATTGTGCCACAGACATTTTAGATAAATTAAAATTACCATACAGAAAAATTATTTTATGTTCTGGTGATATGGGTTTCAGTGCTGAAAAAACCTATGATATTGAGGTTTGGCTACCTTCAGAAAATAAATATCGTGAAATTTCATCTTGCTCTTCCTGTTCAACTTTTCAGGGTCAAAGAATGAAAACTAGATACAAAAATGAAAATAAAGAAACTCATTTTGTTGGCACTCTCAATGGCAGTGGTCTCGCTGTTGGTAGAACACTTATAGCTGTTTTAGAAAATTATCAGCAAAAGGATGGCTCTATTGTTGTGCCAAAAGTTTTAAGACCTTATATGAACAATTTGGAAAGTATTTCATTCAATTAAAGTTGTTTTCATTATTAAGATAGTATAATAATTCAGCTAATTTATAAGGAGATTTATGGAAGGTTCAGGAATAGGACAATTTATACCGCTAATTTTAATTTTTGTTATTTTTTATTTTTTCTTAATAAGACCTCAACAAAAAAAAGTTAAAGAACATAAAACAATGGTTGAAAGCTTAAAAAGAGGTGACAAAGTGATAACTTCTGGAGGCATTACAGGTACCGTTGAAAGACTAATTGATAATGATAAGGTTGAAGTTGAAATAGCTGATAATGTTAAAGTTGAAATCGTTAAAGCAACTGGTATTCAAGGTCTTTTAAATACACAAGAAGTTAAAAAATAATCAATTAAAGAAAAGTGCTTTATTTTTCAAAGTTAAGAATTATATTTATAACTCTTTTCTCATTTTTATTTATTGCTATTGCTTCATCAAACTTAATTAAAATTGATGACGATTTTTTTGATAAGAAAATAAATTTGGGTTTAGATTTACAAGGTGGTTCCTATCTTTTATTAGAAATTGATAATACACCAGTCATAGAACAAAAACTTCAAAATTTAACAACAACTATTAGAAATTTTTTTAAAGACCAGAATATAAAAATAAACAATATTAAAATTGAAGATCAAAATATCTTTTTTAATGTTGATGATCAAAGTAAACAAATAATTATTGATACTTTTACCGATGAAAACAGTGATATAAATCCTTATTATCCAAGATTTAAGTCACATCAATTAAATATAGAAGATACAGGACTTAATTTAAAAATAAATTTTTCAAAGCAAGGATTAATTGCTCTTAAAACTTCATCCCAAGATCAGGCAATTGAAATTGTTCGAAGAAGAATTGATGAAGTTGGTACAAATGAACCAAATATTTTAAAAAGAGGAAATAATCGTATTTTAGTTGAGCTTCCTGGATTGGATGATCCTATGAGAGTGAAATCTCTTTTAGGTAAAACTGCAAATTTAACTTTCAGATTTGTTACCAATAATGAAAACGATAGTTTTGGTGTTGAAAAGTTAAAATATGAAGACGGTATTGATGAAGCTGTAGTCAGTAAACGTATAATTATAAGTGGTGATAATCTTTTAGACGCACAACCTCAAATGGATACTCAGGCAAATCAAACTGTTGTATCTTTTTCACTTGATAGAGTGGGAGCTAAAAGATTTGGTAAAGCAACATCCACTGGTATTGGTAAACAGCTTGCTATAGTATTAGATGGTAAAATAATAAGTGCCCCAGTAATTAGAGACACTATTGCAAGTGGTTCTGGTCAAATTAGTGGTGGATTTACATTTCAATCAGCGACTGATTTAGCACTACTGCTTAGATCTGGTGCGTTACCGGCTCCTTTAAATATTATAGAGGAGCGGACAGTTGGCCCTGACCTAGGCCAAGATTCCATAAATGCTGGAATGATTGCTTTAGCTATAGGTTTTCTTTTGGTTATAATTTTTATGTTTGTTAAATACAAAATTTTTGGACTAATCACTAATTTAACATTAATAATTAATTTATTTATTTTATTAGGTATTTTAACTTTATTTGAAGCTACATTAACATTACCAGGTATTGCTGGTATAATTTTAACTGTTGGTATGGCAGTTGATGCAAATGTTTTAATTTTTGAGAGAATTAAAGAAGAGCTCAAAGATGAAAAAAATAATATTTTAGCTTTTGATAGTGGATATATAAAATCTAGAACTGCTATTATTGACGCGAATATAACGACTTTATTAGCAGCGATTATACTTTTTTTTATGGGCTCTGGTCCGATAAAGGGGTTTTCAGTTACTCTTGGAATAGGAATTTTTACAACTTTATTTTCTGTTTATTTTATCGCAAGATTATTCACGAGTCTTTATGTGTCCAAAAATAGAAACAAGGAAAAACTAATATAATGATAGCTTTTAATAAGTACTACAATCATTTTAATTTGATCTCATCAATACTGATTATTTGCTCATTAATTTTATTAGTCTTTAAGGGATTAAATTTTGGTATAGATTTTAAAGGTGGGACTTTAATTGAGCTAAGATCTTCAGATTCAAAAATAAATGTTAGTTCATTAAGAGATAAATTTAGTGAAATGAATTTAGGAGATGTTTCTGTTAAAAAATTTGGCAATGATATAGATTACTTAATAAAATTTGAAAACAAAGATAACAAGAAAAATGTAATTGAAGAAATAAAAGTAAATCTTGATAAATCTTTTGGAAATAAATTTAATTTTAGAAGAGTCGAAAATGTTGGTCCAAAAGTAAGTGCTGAGTTATTAAAGTCTGGAGTTATTGCTATCTCTTTATCTCTAGCCATAATGTTATTTTATATTTGGATTAGGTTTGAGTGGCAATTTAGTCTAGGTGCGATTTTAGCTTTATTTCATGATGTAATTGTTACACTTGGGGTATTTTCTTTATTTAGTCTAGAAATTAACTTATCTATTATTGCTGCTGTTTTGACTATAGTTGGATATTCAATGAATGATACTGTGGTAATTTTTGATCGTGTTAGAGAAAATTTAAGAAAATATTCTGATATTAAAATTTTTGAACTAACTAATATTTCTATTAACGAAACTTTATCCAGAACTATAATTACTTCTGTTACAACTTTATTAGCTTTACTAGCAATATATTTTTTTGGGGGTGAAATTTTAAAAGGATTTTCACTAGCAATGATTTTGGGTGTAGTTTTTGGAACATATTCGTCAATTTATATTGCTAATACTGTTTTGGTTAGACTTAGAGTTTCTCAAAAGACTGTTTTGCGTGAGGATGATCAAAAATAAATCAAAACATTCAATGGCAATATTTTGAATGAATAAGAAACTTTGGGAACCATCAAGAAAAATAAAATTAAATTCAAATTTGTTAAAATTTGAAAAATATACATCCAATAGATTTAAGAAAAAGTTCAATAACAATTTCGAAAAAATTCATAATTGGACAATTAAGAATCCACAAAATTTTTGGAACTGTCTTTGGGATTATGCAAAAGTAAAAGGCATCAAAGGTGTGGATAAGGAGAGAAAATTTTTTAAATTTTATAAAAATACTTTTTTATCTAATTCAAAACTAAATTTTACAGAAAATTTACTCTCAAAGAATAATGATGATAAGGCTATAACTTTCATTAGTGAAAACGGTTTTCGTGAAATAAAAAATTGGAGAGATTTAAATATAAATGTAAAAAAAGTTTCTGCATTTTTAAGAAAATTAAATATAAAATCAAAAGATAGGGTAGTGGCTTACATGCCTAATATCTCTGAAACTGTAGAAGCCTTTTTGGGAACTGTTGGTATTGGATCAATCTGGTCTTCATGTTCTCCAGATTTTGGAATAAACGGAGTTATAGAAAGATTTTCTCAAATTAAACCAAAAGTTTTATTTGTAACTAAAGAATATTTTTATAATGGAAAAAAAATTAATATTTTAGAAAGATTACCAGAAATATTAAAAAAAATACCAACCATCAAACATGTGGTTATTTCAAGTTATCCAGGTCAGGCAGAAATTAAAAAATTACCAAAATATAAAAATATTAAAACATACTATTGGAAAAATATTATCAAACAAAAAAATACAAAATTAACTTTTACTAAATTTGATTTCGAACATGAGTTAGCAATTTTATATTCAAGTGGAACAACAGGTAAACCAAAATGTATCTGTCATAAAACTGGTGGTGTATTACTACAACATTTAAAAGAACATCAGTTACATTGTGACATTAAAGAAAATGACAATGTTTTTTATTTTACTACTTGTGGATGGATGATGTGGAATTGGTTGATCTCTGTTTTGGCTTCAAAAGCTTCAATTGTATTGTTTGATGGATCACCAATGTATAAAAAGCAAGATCTTCTTCTAAAGATAGCAAATAAAGAAAAAATTACTTTGTTTGGTGTTAGTGCTAAATATATTGATGCATTACGTAAAACTGAAAAAAATTACAAAAAACATTATAAACTTTCCAGTTTAAGAACTATTTGTTCAACAGGTTCCCCTTTATCTAAAGATGGGTTTAACTATGTTTATAAGAATATTAAAAAAGATATTCACCTTGCATCTATATCGGGTGGGACTGATATTGTTTCTTGTTTTGTTTTGGGAAATTTATATCAACCAGTCTATTCAGGTGAAATACAAAATAAAGCCCTAGGTATGGATATTCGTGTTTTTAATGAGCAAGGCAAATCAGTTTTAAATAAAAAAGGAGAACTTGTTTGTGCTAATCCTTTTCCTTCAATGCCATTAAGGTTTTGGAACGATAAAAATAATGAAAAATTTGAAAATGCTTATTTTAATAAATTTGAAAATATATGGCATCATGGAGATTACGCTATAATAACTAGCAATAATGGATTTATCATTGTTGGTCGATCAGACACTACATTAAATCCTGGAGGTGTACGCTTAGGAACAGCTGAAATTTATTCTGAAATCGAAAGATTTAAAGAAATAAAAGAATCTTTAGTAGTTGGTCAATCTTGGGATAACGATATTAGAATTATTTTATTTATAATTTTAAATTCAAAATTTAAACTTACAGAAGATTTATTAAAAAGAATGAAGTCACAGATAAGAAAAAATGCTTCACCAAGACATGTTCCTAATAAAATAATTGTAGTAAACGATATACCCAAAACTAAGAGTGGTAAGATCGTTGAGCTAGCAGTTAAAAATATAATTGAAGGAAATAAAATCAAAAACAAAGAAGCTTTAGCTAATCCAGATTCTTTAAAACAGTTTATAAATATTAAAGAATTAAAGTATTAATAAAGGTTTTGTGCTGCAACCATAGCAAGCAACATAGGTAATGAAAGCAAAGTATTTGTTCTTGAAAACAACATTGCAGTTTTAGCTGATTTTGCTTTCAATTCAGGTTCACATTCAACGATACCAAGAGCTCTTTTTTGATTAGGCCATATAACAAACCAAACATTAATGGCCATTATAACACCAAGCCACATTCCAATACCTATGGCAGTATGTTTTGGAATTCCTGAACCTATGCTTAATGTCATAGCATCGTGCAGATAACCATTAAACAAAGCCAATATCAATCCAGATAAAACAGTTAATGCAGCTGCCCATCTAAAATAAAATAATGCAGCTGGTGCAATAACTTTACCGATAGCAGGTTTTTGTTCATCTGGGATCTTGCTCATGTTTGGAATTTGAACAAAATTAAAATACCAAAGTAATCCAATCCACATAATTGCAACAATCACATGGATGTATCTAAATAGCCAACTCCAAAATAATGTATCAAAAGCAAATCCACCATTTAAATAAAATAATCCAATAAATAATAATATTGCTAACGCTAAAGAAGCGTGAATTGTTTTAGATAAAGAAGATAATAAATTATTCATGATTCTTAATATTTATACACTAATTTATCAAAAAATTTAACAATCTTTTATTTTATTATTTTAATAATGGTTTTAAAAATTGACCAGTATAACTTCCTGGTACTTTGCAAATTTCCTCTGGTTTACCCTCTGCTATTATATTACCTCCCTTAACGCCTCCCTCAGGGCCCATATCAACAATATAATCAGCAGTTTTAATAACATCTAGATTGTGTTCAATTACAACAACAGTGTTGCCAAGTTTAACAAATGTATGAAGTATTTCTAATAATTTTTTAATATCATGCTGATGAAGTCCTGTTGTCGGTTCATCTAATATATACATTGTTCTCCCAGTTGATCGTTTAGAGAGTTCTTTAGCAAGTTTTATTCTTTGTGCCTCACCACCAGAAAGCGTTGTCGCTTGTTGACCAATCTTTATATATCCTAAACCTACTTTTTTAAGTGTTAAAAGTTTTGTTTTAATATTTGATATATTTTCAAAATATTCACAACCTTCATCCACTGACATATCTAAAACATCAGCAATACTTTTGTCTTTAAACTTAATTTCTAATGTTTCTCGATTGTATCTAGTACCTTTACATTCATCACACTGAATATATACATCTGGTAAAAAATGCATTTCATAGGTTATTACACCATCACCCTCACACGCTTCACATCTTCCGCCTTTAACATTAAATGAAAATCTTCCAGGTTTATATCCTCTAGTTTTAGATTCAGGTAAACTTGTAAACCAATCTCTTATTGGACCAAAGGCTCCTGTATAAGTAGCTGGATTGGATCTAGGTGTTCTTCCTATTGGAGATTGATCTATATCTATAATTTTATCTATCAGCTCAACACCCTTATAGCTCTTGAAGGCTTTTGGTGCTTTTCTAGCTTTGTTATTAAGTGTTAAATTTAAAGCGTGATAAAGTGTTTGTAATATTAAGGTTGATTTACCACTACCTGAAACACCAGTTATACAAGTAAAACTTCCTGTTGGGATCTTTAAATTAACATTATTTAAATTATTTCCTGTAGCACCATTAATCTCAACAAATCTTCCATTTTTTGCTAATCGTCGAGTTACAGGAATTTCAATTTTCTTTTTATTGGATAAATATTGTCCAGTAATACTATTTTTATCTTTTTTAATTTCTTCGTAGGTTCCTTGAGAAGTTATTTGACCACCATTAGATCCAGCTTCAGGACCCATATCTATTATATGATCTGCATTTTCCATTGTTTCAGTATCGTGCTCTACAACAATAACTGTATTACCTAAATCTCTTAGTCTTTTTAAAGCATTAATAAGTTTAACATTATCTTTTTGATGCAAACCTATAGAGGGCTCATCAAGCACATATAAAACACCCGTTAAACCAGAACCTATTTGTGATGCTAGTCTTATTCTTTGAGCTTCACCACCCGACAGTGTTCCTGACTCTCTGGATAATGTTAAATAATCTAGACCAACGTTAAGTAGAAAATTTAATCTTTCATTAATTTCTTTTAAGACATGTTCTGCAATTTTAAATTGTCTCTTATCTAAATTCTTTTCTAAATCTTTAAACCATTGTGAAGCATCAAGAATTGATTTTCTTGTAACTTCGCTAATATTGTTATTGTCAATTTTTACACATAGAGCCTCTTCTTTAAGCCTATCTCCATTACAACTTTCACAAGCAGAATCTGACTGATATTCAGCTATTGCTTCTCTTTTCCATTCACTATCAGATTCTAAAAATCTTCTTTCAAGATTATTTATTACTCCTTCAAATGTTTTTTTATGTGAATATTTTTCATAGCCATCATCATAATTAAATTTAATTTCCTCTTCATCTGATCCATATAAAATTATATCTTTTATTTTTTTTGGTAATTTTTTCCATTTATCATCAAGAGAAAATCCATAATGTTTAGCAATAGATGCTAAAGTTTGTGCATAATATAAAGTAGTAGATTTTGCCCATGGTTCGATTGCACCATCCGCAATACTTTTTCTTTCATCTGGAATGACTAAATTTGGATCAACATTTAATTTTATTCCAATACCCTCACATTCTTCACATGCACCATAGGGGCTGTTGAAAGAAAAAAGTCTTGGTTCTATTTCTTCAATAGTAAATCCACTTTCAGGACATGCAAATTTGGTTGAGTATATTAGTTTTTCAATTTTTCTAAATTTTTGAGGCAAAGTTTCATCTTCATATTCAACAAAAACTAAACCATTAGATAAATTGACCGCTGTCTCAATACTTTCAGCTAATCTATTCCCTAATTTTGAATTCAATACAATTCTATCTACAAGAACTGAAATATCATGCTTGAGTTTTTTATCTAAATTTGGAGATTTTTCGATGTCATATAAAACGTTATCAATTTTAATTTTTCTAAAACCTCTTCTTTTGTAACTTAAGATATCTTTTCTGTATTCACCTTTACGACCTCTGACTACAGGAGCATAAATATATATAGTGCTTTTTTTTGGTAATTTTTTAACTAAATCTACAATTTGAGTTATTGTTTGAGATGTTATCGGTTTACCAGTGAATGGAGAGTAGGGAATTCCTGCTCTAGCAAACAAAACTCTCATATAATCATAAATCTCTGTAACAGTTGCAACAGTTGATCTTGGATTTTTAGATGTGTTTTTTTGTTCAATAGCTATCGCTGGACTTAAACCTTCAATGAGATCAACATTGGGCTTTTTCATTTTATCCAAGAACTGTCTGGCATAAGCAGATAAACTTTCTACATATCTTCTTTGACCTTCTGCATATATTGTATCAAAAGCTAAAGAAGATTTTCCTGACCCAGATAGACCAGTTATTACAACAAATTGATCTTTAGGGATTTCAATAGAAACATTCTTTAAATTATGTTCTTTAGCACCCTTAATAACTATCTTTTTGATCATATTTTTTGTTGCTTTGAGTTAATAAAATTAATAATGAGAAGAATTGTGATATAGTTCTTATTAATTAATTTAACAAATATTAAATATTATGGCTGGAAGTTTAAATAAAGTATTATTAATTGGTCGTTTGGGCGCAGACCCTGAGATCAAACAAATGGTTAACGGTAAAAGTGTTGCGAGACTAAGCTTAGCTACAAGCCAATCTTGGAAAGATAAAAATACTGGTGAGAAAAAAGAGAAAACAGAATGGCACCGTATAGTTGTATTTAATGAAGGACTAGTTAATGTTATTCAGCAATACTTAAAAAAAGGTGCTCAAATCTATGTTGAAGGTCAACTTACAACTAGAAAATGGAAAGATGAACAATCGGGCCAAGATAAGTATTCTACAGAAATTGTTCTTCAGGGATACAACACTACTTTAACAATGCTTGGCGGTGGAAATACTGGTGGTGGAATTCAAAATGACACAACTCAACAAAACAATATTGAGGACTCATCTCAAGTGTCAAACGATATGGATGACGAAATACCATTTTAGTACCTATGCAAAAAACTGAAGCTCCAAAAGATAATAATATTAAACTAATCTCAATGCATGATGAGATGAGCTCATCTTATCTTTCATACGCAATGAGCGTAATTGTAAGTAGAGCGTTACCAGACATAAGAGATGGATTGAAACCTGTTCATAGAAGAATTTTATATGCAATGTATAAAGGTGGATACGATTGGTCAAAACAATTCAGAAAATCTGCAAGAATAGTAGGGGATGTAATTGGTAAATATCACCCCCATGGCGATCAATCAGTTTATGATGCTCTAGTTAGAATGGTTCAAGATTTTTCTATGAGCTTACCTTTAGTTCAAGGACAAGGTAACTTTGGATCAATTGATGGAGATCCTGCAGCTGCAATGAGATACACTGAAACAAGACTTTCAAAAGTTTCACAATTTCTAATTGATGATATTGAAAAAAATACGGTTTCTTACAAAAGTAATTATGATGAAACTGAAAAAGAACCAACTGTTTTGCCTGCACAATACCCAAATCTTTTAGTGAATGGAGCAGGTGGTATAGCGGTAGGTATGGCAACTAGTATTCCTCCACACAATTTAGGTGAAATAATAAATGGAACATTAGCTTTAATTGATAATAAAGATATTAAAGTTAAAGAATTAATGAAACATATTCCGGGACCAGATTTTCCAACTGGCGGAGTTATTATAGGTAAAGACATCATCAAACAAGGATACAATAATGGAAGAGGATCCTTTAAAATTAGAGGCGAGGTATCATCTGAAACTCTTAAAAATGGTAGAGACAGATTGGTAATTACATCAATTCCTTATCAAGTTAACAAATCAGTGTTAAATGAAAGAATTGCTCAACTTGTTAGAGAGAAAAAAATTGAAGGTATTAAAGATATAAGAGACGAATCTAATAGAGAGGGTATTAGAGTTGCGATTGATTTAAGAAATGGTGTTGAGCCTGAGACTATTAAAAGACAGCTTTACAAAAATACCCAAATTGAAAGTTCATTTGGGTTTAATACATTAGCTATTGTTGATGGAAAACCAAAGACTTGCAATCTAAAAGATTTTTTAACAAACTTTTTGTCTTTCAGAGAAGATGTTGTAATAAAAAAAACTAAATTTGATCTTCAGAAAGCAGAAGAAAGAGCACACATTTTATTAGGATTATCTGTATCAGTAGAGAATTTAGATAAAATTATAAAGATTATACGTTCTTCTAAAACCCCAGACGACGCTAAACAGTCTATATTAAAAACTAAGTGGAAAATAAACAAAACTCAAAAATTAATTTCTTTAGTTGAGGGTAAAAAAAATAAAAATGTTTACTCATTATCAGAGCCTCAAGTTGTAGCTATTTTAGAGTTAAGATTACAAAAATTAACAGCTCTTGGAATAAATGAAATTGAAGTTGAAATAAAAAAATTAGCTGAATTAATAGCTAAGTACAAAAAAATTATATCTTCAAAAAAGGAACTTTTGAAGGTGATAAGTGAAGAGCTCACAAATATTAGAGAAAAATTTGCTGTTCCTCGAAGAACAAAAATTATAGATGCTGTATTAAATTATGACATAGAAGAAACTATTCAAAAACAATCAGTAATTATAACTGTTACTTTACAAGGATATATAAAAAGAGGTTCTTTAGATGGCGTGAAACAACAAAAAAGAGGTGGTAAAGGTAAATCTGGTATTACTACAAGAGATCAGGATTCTGTTGTTCAAACTCTTTCTGTAAACACACATACATCAGTTCTATTCTTTTCTACTGAAGGGCTAGTTTATAAAGTTAAAGCATGGAAAATTCCAGAAGGCTCTGCAACATCAAAAGGTAAATCATTATTTAATATTTTGCCGTTAAAAAATCATCAATCTATTAGCTCAATAATGCCAATGCCAGAAAATGAAACTGACTCTAAAAATTATCAAATAATTTTTGCTACAGCTCAAGGTAAAGTTAGAAAAAATAGTTTGGAAGATTTTTCATCAATCAATGCTTCTGGGAAAATAGCAATGAAATTAGATAATAACGATAAAATTGTAGGTGTTAAGATTTGTGAAGATGATCAAGATGTTATTTTAAGTACTAAATTTGGTAAATGCATAAGATTTGAAGCTAAAAAATTAAGAGTCTTTAAAGGAAGATCGTCCAAAGGAATTAAAGGAATAGAGTTGGCTTCGAATGATCAAATTGTATCACTGTCTGTAATAGATAGTGATAAAACAAAAAAAAGTAGTAAAAAATCTAAAGAAGAAAAATCTGAAATTAAAGCTAAAGAAAAATTTGTCTTATCTATAAGTGAAAACGGGTATGGAAAGAAAACTTCTCATACCGATTATAGAGTAACGAATAGAGGCGGAAAAGGAATAATAGGTATCGTTAACTCACCAAGAAATGGAAATATAACATCGTCATTTCCAGTTTTTGAAGGTGATGAAATACTTATTTCAACAAACAAAGGCAGGGTTATAAGGGTAGCTGTTAAAGAAATAAGAACTGCTGGTAGAAATACTCAAGGTGTGAGAATTATAAAATTATCAGGTGAGGAAAAAGTGGTATCAGCAATCAAAATCGCTGATAATCTAATCTAATGAACAAGGTAGCTATTTACCCGGGTACATTTGATCCGATTACCTACGGTCATATTGATGTTATTAAAAAAGCTCTAAAATTATTTGACAACATTGTAGTTGGAGTATCTGATGTAAGTAATAAGAATTACTTATTTAACTCTGAAGAACGTATTAATATTGTTAATAAAGCATTATTTAAAGATTTAAAATTAAACAAAACAAAAATATCTGTAGTTTCATTTAGTTCTCTTACAACTGACCTTTGTAAGAAATATAAATCTAACATTATTTTAAGAGGTTTAAGGGCTGTTTCAGACTTTGAGTATGAATTTCAATTAGCTGGTATGAATAGAAAACTTAATAATAATATTGAAACAATTTTTTTAATGTCTGATGTTGAAAATCAAATAATATCTTCACGATTTGTAAAAGAAATTGTTAAATTAAATGGAGATATAAAAAAATTTACTACCAAAAGTACAATTAAATCTTTAAAAGACAAATATGAGTAGAATTTTAACCAATATATTTATTTTATTTTTTTTATTTACTAATCAATTAATAGCACAGGAGAATATAATGATTTTAAAATTAAAAGACGGCGATGTGAAAATAGAGTTATTTGAAGATGTGGCCCCAAATCATGTTAAAAGAATTAAAGAATTAGCTGATAACGGACAATACGACAATGTAGTATTCCATAGAGTTATAGACGGATTTATGGCTCAAACAGGGGATGTAAAATTTGGTAATTCTAGTTCTAGTGATTTTGATTTACGTCGAGCTGGAATGGGTGGTTCAGATTTACCTGATTTAAAGCAAGAATTCAGTAGCGTGCCACATGATAGGGGCACTTTATCTATGGCAAGATCTTCTGATCCTAACAGTGCAAACAGCCAATTTTTTATATGTTTTAAGCCAGCATCGTTTCTTGATAGACAGTACACTGTGTTTGGGAAAGTTTTAGAGGGTATGGAATTCGTTGATAAAATTAAAAGAGGCGACGAAAGCAACAACGGTTCAGTGTCAGATCCAGATAAAATTATTAGTTTTAAATCTCAATAATTTTTTTTAATGGCATTAAAAAATTTTGCCTTTAAAGTTTTAAATAAAGATAAATTTGCACGGTGTGGTTTAATAGAAACTCACAGAGGCAATATAAATACGCCTGCATTTATGCCTGTTGGTACACAAGCCACTGTAAAGGCATGCACCATCGATGATATAAAAAAAACTGGATCAGAAATTATACTGTCTAACACATATCATTTAATGATCAGACCAGGTGTGGACAGAGTTCAATCAGCTGGCGGTCTTCATGATTTTATGAATTGTGATTTACCAATACTTACTGACTCAGGTGGTTTTCAAGTG
>Ga0222717_10000681_pt1 | contig 28985 bp, 21 predicted proteins | sample C33_18DmetaG_FD_165053 | JGI IMG/M metagenome (GOLD analysis project Ga0222717, IMG submission 165053) | Estuarine water microbial communities from San Francisco Bay, California, United States - C33_18D | ecosystem: Environmental > Aquatic > Marine > Unclassified | place: USA: California... | reverse complement strand
TTCTCGCGAAAGTGATCCATGAGTTTGGATCGTAGAACGCGAAAGAACCAACTCTTCAAGGTGTGCGTGTTAGTCTAGTGATCAAACTTTGGAATCGCCTTGGCAATAGCCCGCAACGCGTTCTGGACCACATTCTCTACGTCCGCTTTCTAGAGCCCGGGCCTGGAGACGAAGCTGTACATGACTGGTGCATAGAGCTCGATGAATTCACCCCAAGACTGCTAATCCTCCTGTGATACGAGCCCTTTGATAGTGCATGAGCGAGACAGCGCAGACACGATCATCACTGACTTTCCATTGTGTGCTTCCGTCTTTCATGGAAAAGGCAACGATCCCTGCATCATCTGCTACGACTGGAAGAGTGGCAGTTCTGTTAGCAACAAGAGGAATGGAGACAAGCCAAGGCTGAGGAGAAAGCGGTCATCAAAGGGAGTCGATTCATCCTGCTCGCGAATGGAGAGAACCTAGATGATAGAGGAAGCGTCAGACTAAGAGCTCTCCAAGAGATCAATGAGAACATCACCACGGCCTACTTTCTGAAGGGGCAGTTCCGGGTGGTGCACGCTTACCGCTATCCAGGCTGTGCGAAGAAAGCATTGTTGCAGTGGTGCAACACGGCTGCCGAAAGCGGCCTATCACCATTTCAGAGACTAGCAAAAGGGTTCCAAAAGCAGGCGGACAAGATCGTGCCCTTCTGTAAACATCAAATCACTTCAGGAAAGATCGAAGGATTCAACGATCTCGTATCACGAGTGGTAGACCGGGCCTGAGGCATCACAGATCTTGGCTACGCCTAGCTCAAGTTCCGATAGCTTTCTATCCAGCAAACCTGACGGAGAGCCAATTTTTGTCCAAACTCATCATGAGTGAACCCCCAAGGATTATGAACGTCTGTCTGGACGACCCGCTCGACTTTCCAAGACTTGGGGTCAAAGCGCCACGCGCCTCCATCAGCCATTCGCTCACTTTTCCAAGGGGTTTCTACCTGTGAGTGAAGGAAACGGGCCTCACACATGAAGATGCAACCGCCGTTATCGAAATCGAATGCCGAGATCGCGTGATTGGTATCGTGGGGATCAAAACCGTCCAAGATATATTCCTTGGTGTCTGCGCGGGCATCGCCATCCGTGTCTTTGTGAATGGTTAGATAAGGTTCCTCAGAAATGTAGACGCCTTCTGGTGCGAGCTCAAAACCGATTGGCACGTGAAGACCATCGGCGAAGACGGTCTCTTTATCTGCTCGCCCATCGCCATCCGTGTCTTCATAGATGAGGAGTTTATCGTTAGGACGCTCGCCGCCAGGCTTTTAGTGTGGATAACTTGGGACCGTGGACACCCAGAGACGCCCACGATAGTCATTTTTCCAGAACCATGACTTATCGAGAATGGCCTCGGTTAGAAGAGGATTCACATCTGCGCTCGTAGCCTTGCCGGAGAGAGTACTCATGAGAATAGGAGCTAAGGCTGCATAGCCTTGATCATTTAGGTGAACGCCATTGAAGGTGTGCGGAGAGTCAGCGCCACTGAACATCGTAAGTGTAGGCTGGTAGAGGTCAATCAAACCGACAGATTTCAGTGAAGCGATCTCTTTGATCGCTGTAGCATACCGATTGAGGTCAGTGTTTCTAAGGCGTGCTGAGGGCAAGTGATAGTCAGGGTGCTGCTCCATGGCCCAAAACCAATTGTGGTGCCTTTTTTCCGTTGTAGGCCTTGCGTTGCGTGTGATTGATGAAGGCAGCCAGCTCATCGCGGAAACGGGCAAGGCCTTCAGGTCCGTGAAACGATTCGTTGAATCCTAAAAAGGCGACGATGGTGTCCGCTTCAATAATCGTCAGCCATTCATCGGGTGTCGGGTAATGTCCCTTCCGATAGTGACTGTTGATTTCTGGATGAAATTGTTTGGCCTCAGGAAACGCTCAGGGATTCGGTTGTCCTATCTCGGGCCGGAATCCAGAAGTGTGGTCGGGAATTCCCATGTTTCGAAAGGTGATCTCGCTTGTCGGAAAATGCTGATGCAACAGCGTTTCGAAGAGGCCAAAGTGCTGCATGCGCTCCGCCAAGCCATTGCCAATGAACACGAGGCGCTCTCCTTTCGCTGGGGTGAGCGGCAAGTTGGTGGCGGTGACCGGCTGACCACTGACATCCGTCGGTTCGCGAAGCTCCGGTCGCTTCTTGTCTTGCTGCTGTTCCTCGACCGAGGTGATGGTCGAGTTGACCTTGGGACCTTCAAGCGGAGAGACCGCTTCGTCTGCAAATGCTGTGTCTACCAGTAGCAGCGCGATGGAGGTGAGGAGATGGTCCAAAAACTGGAATTCTACTGATGGTGCTCTTGCCCAAAGCTCAACCTCGATATCTATTCTCGGTAGCGCAGTCTGTGTTTCAGTGGGGTCATGCCAGTGTGCTTCCGAAACTGCTGCGTGAAGGCGCTTTGATCACAAAATCCAAAGTCGCCCGCGATCTCGGAAATTGATCCATCTTGGTGGATCAGCACATCGCAACTTGCTTGAATTCGTGTCTTTGCGAGGAACTCTTGCACTCCCATTTCGAAGACCGCGCGAAACTTGCGATGGAGTTGTCGTTCCGATACACCCACTTTGCGAGCCAGGGCAGATACATTGATCCGCCCGGAGTGATGCTCTCGGATATAGTCGAAAGCTTCGTTGATGTGTGAGTATGGAAGGAACGACTCTTTCTTGCCTTCATGGCTCTGAACGAACCCCATGAGGCCGATAATGCCGCCCTTTTGATCATGAAGAGGTAGCTTGTTAGTGATAAACCAGTCTAGTAAGTGCTGTTCATTGTACTAGATCTCAACGCGATTGATAAGTGGCTTGCCGGTCTTGATGACCTGTTGATCATCTTGGACAAAGTTGTCGGCTAGCTGGGGAGGGAAATATTCGTGGTCACGCGTGCCGACGATACTGTCTTCGTCTGGCACGCCGAGACGTTCGAGGATCGGCTGACTCGCGCACATCAATCGACTCTCGCGATCTTTGGCAAAGAAGTAAATCCCTGGCAAAGGTTCAAACAGCAAATGAAACTGCTGAGTTCCCATCTGGGCGAAGAAGTCGCCGCGGACCTGACGACGAGATTGCGTAGAGTCACCATTTGAATTCGGCTTGGATTCTGGCAACCACGAAACTAAACTTTGCCTTCGTAGATCTGGAGGACCAGTTCTGTGGCAAGACGACCGGATGAGGCGGGTACCATGGGCTGTCTGCCGGTCTTCGCAGCCTCAATGAAGTCTTTCACGATCGCTTCATGGCCGGCGGTGTCCTCAACTGCGGCTGTTCCAGCGCCGCTGTGGACCTCGAAGTCCACCTGCTGCTGAGGCCGGTCCACACCGTCTACGTGCCACGCGGTGATCTCATCGTTCTCCATCACGAGGCTACCACGTTCTCCGTGGATCTCCAAGATGGGTGCGAATCCTGGTTTCGTCGCGGTGGAAGCAGTGACTGTTCCAATCATTCCATTGGCATAACGCAGCAGGGCGACTCCGTGATCTTCAGCTTCGATCTCGTGGGTGAAGGTGTCTAACATACTAACGACTTTGCAGGGCATGCCAAAGAACCACGTGAAGATGTCAACGTTGTGGGCGGCCTGTTGAATAAACGGGCCTCCACCGTCAATGGCGTAACCACCGCGGTAGTCTCCTGAATTGTAGTAATCCATGTCACGGTAGAACTTCACACGCATGTCTGCGGCGAAGACACGTCCCAAGGCGGTGGCATCTAGGAGGGCTTTGACCGCCACATTGTCAGGGCTCATACGTCGCTGAAAGGTCACGGCAAGAGTCACTCCGGCGCCGTCGCAGGCCTGGGTCATCTGATCCATGTTCTCGCGAGTGATATCGAGTACTTTCTCGGTGAGGACGTGTTTACCCAAGGCAGCGGCTTCTTTAGCCTGAACGTGATGCGTTCCATTGGGAGTGCAGAGAATGACACCGTCAAAGGGACGCTGAAGTTCACCTAGTGAGTCAGCAACTTCGGTCTCCTCAGGCAGCCAATCGGGGCGACGTCCGCTGCGAGACACGAGTCCTCCCAGCGAAGCGCCGTCAATATTGGCAAGAGCCCGAGCGTAGGTCGCCCCGATATTCCCTGAGCCGATGATGACGAAGGTGAACGACAGGGCCATACGCTACTCCCTTATTCTGTAGTAGCCGGACGCGTTCGCGGTGCGAGTAGCATCGGTGTCTTCGTAAGGGCTTACGGTGACGCCAGATTCGATGATATCCCAAGAAATGAGATCCTCAGAATACTCGACATCGTAGGTGTCGGCATTGCCAAGGCTTGAGTTAATGCTCACTCCAGAGGCTGATTTGGAAACATCCGTTAGACTAGTGCGGAAGGGCGAGTCTGGCTGGGGATCCGGTGTGTTGCCGCCCCCTAGCTTCTGTCCGGGATTCGCTTGGAGTTCGCCAACTTCGTCATCAGAGAGAACGCGTCCGTAGATTTGCATGTCATCTAACAGACCGCTGTAGCCGAACATCCCATTCACTGCACCCAGTTGAAGCGGCCCGCGATCATCGGTGATTTCGGAGCTGTCCTCTTTCGTTTCAGTGAGGACGCCATCGAGATAGACCTTCACCGTGTTAGTACCATCGTCATTTGGTGAGTAGGTCACGGTCACATGCTGCGCCTGTTCTGCGGTCACGCTCCCTGCTTCGGCAATGTCCTGAGCACCTCCTCCGAACCAGGTCAGTTCACTGTTGGCAACAGCCAATGCGTAAGGATCGCCTAGCGTAGGCTCAGCAGTACCATCACCCTTAGCGAATAGCCCGGCAACGTCGGCGAGATCTGCGTTAGCCTGGTGCCAGAGGCTGATGGAGAATCCGGCTTCGAATCCTGGCAAACTCGCTACCTCGGCATAGGCCGCCGTAGCTCCAGGAGCGAAACCTACCGCGGTTCCTCCGGCAAGGCTTGGTTGAGCTAATTCGATACTACCATCCCCCGCGACGTAAGTCCCGTGATAGCCATTGCCAGAGGAGTCGTTTAAGCGTGTGCCATCGGTTTCGTCCATTTTGTACCAAGCCACCAGCTTGTTGGCGTCGGGAATATTTGCGTTCAGATCCAGTCGACGCGTCGTTTCGTTCTCGTCATTGCTCGTGAATTCTAACGAAGCAATGAAACCACCGTCGGAGCCCTGTGGATCGAACGTTACGATGAAATCCTGACTTGCTCCTGGGGCTAATGTCAGCGGAGTCACAAGATCGTTTGTGTAGTTGGCTGCATTTGCTCCGACCAAGTTTGCTGCAGTGATAGAGAGTTCTTGGTTGGACCCGGAATTCTTCAACGTCACCGTTCTCGTTTGCACGCCAGGGTCGTCGCCTAATAAGCCAAACGGTGTGCGGAAGGGAACCGAGAGATGGGGATCTCCGAGGACCAATGGCACGAAGGTCGAACCATCTGGCTGGGTAGGGTTTTCCGGGATGTTGGAATCCACACGTAAAGTGTAGCCGGATCCATCTGAGCCATCGGAAGGATCGTCGTCTAGCCCAACGGGTGTGAGACCGAGGTCAATGAAGTCGCCAGGATTCACATTTGCGTAGAACGTGCGCGTTTCACCTTCGGCATCATTTCCAGCGACTGTGAGTGTGTCCTTATGCTCACCATTGATATGGAGTTGAACGGATGTTCCTGTACCATTGGTGTTGGTTGCGTGTAAGTGATAGACAATCCCGAGTGGAGTCGAATCCGTTAGTTCATCCGCTACCCAGCGGCGAATCGCCCACTCTTCGTTGCCGTTATTGGTTCCGTTGGGGTGCCCGCCAGTGGCGTTGATGGTTGTCCACGGAACATTGCCGTCGGCCCAGTCCCATGCTGTCCCGCTCCAAGTCCACCCGTCTGCTTCATCAAATGCGATAAAGTCGGCTTCGGGATCATAGTCGACAGAGGCTTCCTCTGGGGCATCACCAAGGTTACGAAATCCATTGAACCATCCATTTTCACCTTGTGTCCCTGAGAATTCAGAGACGGACTCCGCAATGAGCCCGGCAAATGGGTTATTGCTGGCATCGTTAGGATCGAATCCTTGAGCGAGTTCCTCAGGATCCGAGAATCCATCACCGTCGGAGTCGGCCTTGCTTGGATTGGTTGCGGGATCGCCATTGGCTTCGTCACTATCGGAAATGCCATCTGTATCCGTGTCTGCCTTGAGTGGGCTGGATCCTGCCTTGGACGCATCGACAAACTCGCCGTCGTCACGCTCTGCTCCGTCTGGAAGACCATCGCCGTCGGTGTCAGCCACGGTGGGATCAGAGTTGAGCGCAAATTCGTCTTCATCGAGCAAGCCATCGCTATCATTGTCGCTTCCAGTCGCCAACGCGGCAAGATTGTCAGGGAAGTATTGCTGCTCCCACGCATCGGGAAGGCCATCGCCGTCAGTGTCGTCACCAGTAGAGGGAACGAAGAGGGTGCCATCTGCTTGGCGTGCGTTTTCTGGGATGTGCGTGCTGACAATCATCCACGAGAGAGAGCCATCGGAGCCGTCTGCGCGTCCGTCGGAGGGGCCTTCAGGGGTGAGCCCAAGATCGATGATGTCTCCCGGGACGGCATTGATGTAATGGATGCCTGTTGCTCCAACATCGTCACCCCCAGGGACTGTCGCTTTAGCCGCCTGTTTTCCGTTTATGTTGAGCGATCCAGAAATGCCGCCCCCGTTGAGGTTCTCTTTTCTCACATTCCAATAAATGGATAAGGGAGTCGGCTCGGTAATCTCGCTCGCGACCCAGCGACGGATGGCCCAGTGCTCGTTGGAGTTGTTGATGCCATTTGGGTGCAGACTTTCTGAACCGATGGCCGTCCAAGGAACGTTACCGTCAGCCCAATCCCACTGATCGCCTGTCCACGTCCATCCTCCGTCAGTGCTAAAGGCTTCGAAGTCGGTGTCGGCATTGTAGTCTTCGCCCCCGCCATCAGCGGTGTAGTTGCGGAAGCCGTTGAACCAAGCGGGGCCTTGGTCCTCACCGAAGTCTTCGATGGAGTCGCCTATCTTTGCCGCGACGATGTCATCGACCGCAAGCTCTTGGGCATCGGTGAGGCCATTGCCATTCGTATCGGCGTTGCGGGGATTTGTACCTCCTGCAATCTCGGCACCGTCCGTGAGGCCATCGTCATCAGAGTCCGCGTCTGTTGGATCGATCCCTGCTTCGAACTCTTGTGCTTCAGTGAGTCCATCGCCGTCAAAGTCTGCATTGCCGGCCAGAGTGGCCAAGTCTTCTGCATAGATCATTTCCCAAGCATCGGGTAAGCCATCTGAATCGGAGTCTTCTCCAGAAACGGCGACGAACGGTGTGCCGTCTGGCTGCATTGGATTGGCAGGGATGGTGTCATCGATAACGGCGGACCAGGCAGAGCCATCGGAACCATCTAACCGATCGTCAGTGGGGCCGACGGGGGTGAGGCTGATGTCTATATGATCACCAGGGTTTACATTGACATACACGGTTTGGTCGATGCCTACGTCATCGCTTCCTTCGACGGCACCGTAGTCGACTTGGATACCATTGAGATTGACGGAAACGGAGGTGCCGTTGCCATTGGTATTGTTTTTATGTAAGTGCCAGCTGACTGCTAAAGGCTTTGGTCCGACGGTTGCGGTCCAGCGACGAACGGCCCATTGTTCTTCGCCGTTGTTGGGCCCGTTCGGATGGCCGCCGGTAGCATTGATCACCGTCCAAGGGACATTTCCATCGCCCCAGTCCCATGCGGTGCCATTCCATATCCAGCCATCTGCTTCATCAAACGCGACAAAGTCGGCTTCGGGATCATAAGTATTTAGGTCATCGGCATCCTGATCGACGGCTCTATATCCATAAGTCCAGCCGTTCACGCCTTGGTCTTTGGTCGTTGGAAAGTTTGCGACAGAATCGGCAACAACTTCGGCGTGCGCTGAGCTGAATGCCATGGCGGAGAAGGCCAGGAGAATGCGGAAGGGTTTCATAGAGTAGGTGAAGGTTTGGGGTGTGGGGGAGATTATTTTAGAGAGTGATGATTGCCTTGTAAAGGAGATCCACGCTAGCAGATCTGGAAGGGATCGACGTCCAAGATAACGATAACTTCTTCGGGGAAGGTCATGCCTTTCATGACGCCTTTGATGTATCTTGCCATGGTGGTTGCTTGAGTGCAACGGAACATGACTTGATAGCGGAAGAGGGTTTGAGCGCGTTCGAGAGGCGAGGGGTTGGGCTGGCTCATCAGAATCCCCTTGGGGAGGTCTTTGCGGAGGCGTTGGCAGAGGTTCTCAATCGTGAATTCTGCGAGCCGCTCGTGCTTGGACCGAACGTGAAGGAGCACGGCATGGGTGTAGGGCGGGAGCGAGAATTGCTGTCGCGCCTCGAACTCTTGCTCAGCATACCCATCGTAGTCGTGGTGGCGGGCAAACTGGATGCAAGGGCTTTGCGGGGTGAAGGTTTGTACGACGACTTCACCTTCAAGGTGGCCGCGACCTGCTCGACCCGCGACCTGAGTGAGGAGTTGGAAACAGCGCTCACCAGCTCGGAAGTCTGGCAAGTGGAGGCCGAGGTCAGCGTTTAGTATGCCTACCAAAGTCACATTAGGGAAGTGTAAGCCTTTGGCGATCATTTGTGTGCCCACAAGCATGTCGAGCTTGTGTGATTTGAATAATCGCAGGGTGTCGCGTAGTCGATTCTTGCGCTGCATGATGTCGGCATCGATCCGGGCCATGCGGGCTTGAGGAAAGACTTTCCGAAGGACTTCTTCGGCGCGTTCCGTCCCAAACCCTCCATAGACGACGGACGTGGACTTGCACTTGGGACAGCGTCGCGGGGCGATCTGTTTGTAGCCGCAGATGTGGCAGATAAGACGTTGCTCCGCTAGGTGGTAGGTGAGTGAGGTGCTGCAATGTGGACATCCGCATGCATGGCCGCAGTCGAGGCACTGCATGGAGTTGGAGTAGCCGCGCCGATTGAGAAACAGCATGATCTGCTCTTTCCTTTCCAAGCGGACCTCGATCTCCTTTCGCAAGCGTTCGGAGAGGATGGCTGGTCCCTTGTGCTTGCGGCTTTCCTGCCGCATGTCGATGATGCGGATGAGGGGGAGCGATCGATCATCGACGCGTTCTGTTAAAGTGATGAGTTCGTACTTGCCACGCTTGACGTTGTGGTAGGATTCGAGAGAAGGTGTGGCGCTACCTAACAGGATAGCGCATTTCTCGATGCGAGATCGGACTACGGCGACGTCGCGTCCGTGGTAGCGTGGTTGGGTGTCTTGTTTGTAGGAACTCTCGTGTTCCTCATCCACGATGATGAGTCCAAGATTGTCTAACGGCGCGAAGATCGCACTCCGAGCTCCGATCACGATTCTGGCTTCGCCGCGGTGAATCTTGTGCCATTCATCGAAGCGTTCTCCTTGAGAGAGGTGGCTGTGCAGTACCGCAACTTCGCGTTGGCGATCCGCGAAACGCGATTTGAAACGCTCCACCGTTTGAGGAGTGAGCGAGATTTCAGGGACAAGCACAATGACGGACTGGCCTTGATCGAGAGCTTTTGCAGTGGCTTGGAGATAGACTTCAGTCTTGCCACTACCGGTGACGCCGTGCAGGAGCATGGGCGGGCGATCCGGCTCGGCCATGGAAAGGAGCACAGTGTCGAGCACCTTGGCTTGCTCGGCCATGAGTTCGAGTGGTTCAGAGCGCACGAATTCATCTTCAGCGTGAGGATCACGTTCCACGCGTTGCTCCTCGATGCGAGCCCAACCTTTGGCCACGAGAGCTTTGGCTGCGGCGAGACTTCCGACTTTGGTTAGGAGCAGTGGTTCCTCAAGGCTTTGGATTTGTTCGAGAATCTCAGCCTGACGAGGAGCCCGTTTACGAAGGGAAGCCGTTTCTTTTTCAGAAGGGGATGCAATGATTCTGATGGCTTTGCGGACGCGAAACGGAGGCTCTTCTGCACGGACAGACTCGGGTAGCATTGCCCGCAAGACGATTTCGCGTGAGGTGCAGTAGTAGTTTGCCATCCAGTTGGCTAACTGAATGAGAGAGGGTGTTAGTATTGGGCGATCGTGAATGAGGCCGTCAAGATCACGTAGCCCTTTGGGAGGTTCGTCAGGTTCACTGAGGTCGAGGACGGTACCCTTTGCTTTGCGAAGACGGAGCGGGACGGTGACGCGAGAACCGATGGCGACAGCTTCTAGAAGTTCTTCGGGAATATGATAGTCAAATTCGAGATCCGACGACCCATCAATGGCGACTCGAGCGCATGGGGTCACAATCGTGACGCACGTTCGGCTTCAGCAGCACGAATATACTGTTTGAAGAGGCTCACTGCGACAAAGGTCATCTCGTTAGCAAGATCGATCTCTCTGGGTTCCAAGTCGTCTGCGAGAATTTCGGAGTAGCCGTCGTAATCTTTCAGCTCCTTTCCTGTGACAAGATGAAATCCCATCTGCCAATCTTTGAAATTTCGCTCATCGGCCTCTTGATCATAGATCTTGGTTACGGTGTGATGCCGGGGGTCTGCTTGAATCTTCTTGAATAACCCATGCACAAGGTCGTCGTCGCCTTCAAGGGCTTGGAGAAAGTAGCCTGATTGATAGAGGAGCATGCCTGTGATCCCTCTTAGTTTGTTTCTCTCGCGCGCTCTGGTCAGCAGATCCTGCAGAGCATCGCTGCCCATGGCGCGGGTGGCGTGGCTGAAGTAGATGAGGTTGATCATGCTTTCGGCTCTGACTGGTCCTGAACGAGTTTTGCAATTGGTTTGCGGCTTAAGTCAATCCATAAGCTTGCCAGCGCGCCGGTGATAATGATGACGACCAGAGGGATAACACCCACTTTCAAGTCGTCGCCAACCCAGGGTGCCCACTGGGCTAGTGTCGGGCCGTTGTCGGTATTTTTATTGTAGAGCTGATAGCTGAAGACCCATCCCGCATGCAGCCCAATGGGAAGCCAAAGTGACTTGGTCCGGAGTCGTGCCATTGCTAGGACGATTCCGAGAACGAGGAGAGTGAGGAACTCGGCGGTGACCGTCTGCCAATCTGAAAACTTTTCAAAGACGCGACCGAGCATTTCGAAACCCGTCGACCAGACCACCTCATCCTCAGACAGCTTCAACCGGGGCGGCTTCAAAAAGTGAACGATCGCATACACCGCAGAAGTCAGGAGCACCGCGGCCATGATCGACATCTTCCGCAGGCAGACACCTAGCATGCCTCCACGGAAGAATAGTTCTTCCAAGATCCCTACCGCGATGGCCGTGCCTAGGAGTTTCGGAATGATGTCCCACTCTGCCTCAGCCTCGGGAATGAAGAAGCCCAGATAGAGAAATGAGATCCCCATGAAGAGCAGGAATCCGCCCGCGAGGAGGCTGCCAGCGAAGACGTCCATGATGGCACAGGGGTTCTTTCGGATTTGGAGATCCTCCCAACCGCGAAAGCGGAGTGATCGGATGAGGGGGATCATGCCGAGGAACGCCACGATCATCACTGCGCGATTAAAATAGCGCGAGAATGGACTGCGCTCTAAGGCACCGTGAAGATAGGGAAGGGGAGGGGGGCCGTCGGAGAGGGTGCCTTGATGGACCAAGCCTCGCCCAAAATGGAAGAGCCATGGGGCGAGAAGCGCCCCTAGTACAAGGGTGAGGGCTAGGTAGAGGACTATCTTACGCCACTCAGATTCTAGAAACTTCACTCGTAAACCTTCTCTTCACCAAGCATCCGAGCAAGACAAATGACCCCTTGTCTCTCATGCTTGGTAGATTCTGAATCTAGGGTTCTAGGCGATGTTCTATCTCCTGAAGATCCTTATCGGTGCTCGCGTGATCTCGAAGCTTTGGGTTGAGCCTGATGGCTTTGTTGACCCAGTAGATTGCCTCGGTGTGACGATTGAGGCAAGCCAGGTAGCAACCTCGGTTGTAGATGGCCGTGGGGTCCACTGCGACGACGAGATGGGCGTCTTCTAAAACCTGCAACGATTCTGGAGTCCGCTTCAACTCGTGCAGCGCAAACGCCTTGTTTATGAAGCCGAAAGGTGCCTTGGGATAGAGTTTGATCGCGGAGTTGCAGAACTCAAGGGCCGCCTCGTGACGACCAGTATCAAGCTCAAGGAGGATGGATAGTTCTAAACTGTCTGGCCTAAGCTTCTCATCAGCAGGCAGCTGCTCTAAGGTGCTCTGGCAATCGGATATCATGCCGAGCTCAAAGTAACCTTGGGCGGCACGCAGGGCATGAGGATCTGGTTGTTTTTCTAATTGGGCATGAGTCATGGGCCAGAGGATGGAGAGGTTTTAAAGAAATAAGACTATTCGAACTTTCCATCAAATTGAAAGTGCGGAGATTCTAATAAATTGTGTTGGAAGCCATAATTTAAAATTTGGAATCTCTTTTTTGGAGCCGTTTGCCATTCATGAACTGTGGAATTTCGAGGTCGGCATTTCGGCGAATCGATGCGATCTTGCCTTGCTCACGTCGAGTTTCACTTGTTTGTGGTTCAGAGCATCAGAGGAGTTCAAAAGTCACTATGAAAAAGCCTGTAATTTCCAGAATTGTTCCGCTCGTTGCGATTCTTGCCCTGATCCTATTGTTATTTGGATTTCGATACTTGGGCTTTGTCGATGCTAATTTCGCTAATCTCGCGCCGGTTTCGGCTATGGCGCTGTGTTTCGGCCTCTTCTTCCGGCGATCTGTCCTGGCCGTGGTCATCGCCTTTGCGGCCCTCGTTCTGAGCGATGTCTTCGTCACCGTGCTCGCTGTGCGCCAGGACCCGAATCTTTCGTTCTGGGCCCTGATGGTCTCGCCTACTGTCCTCCTCCGCTACGCCGTTTACGGCTGCCTCTTTGCCGTGGCCTGTTTTTGGACGCGGCGAAAGACTCCTCGCACTGCCTTGGCCTTGACCCCTGCCATGACGCTGGCGTTCTACACGATCATGAACACGGTAGCATGGTTAACCTCAGTCGCCCCATTTGCCTATGCCAAGACGGTGGCTGGCTGGTGGCAAAGCCAGACTGTGGGCCTACCGATTCCTGGCGCGCCCCCAAGCTACTTCTTTTTGAGAAACGCATTCATTGGTGACCTTCTGTTTACCGTGCTGTTTGTCGGATTGGTCGTTTGTTTGCCAAGTTATCGCCGGACGACCGATTCGGCCTTGAAGCTCTCGGAAAACGCCGTCTAGTCGGCCCTTAATTAGTAACGTGAACTCCGCCATCGACCACGCCACCGCTCCCATCAACCAGCAGCTGAGTTCCGAAGGGAAGATCAGCATCCTCCGAGACATCGTAAGGATCCGCCGCTTCGAGCAGGCTGCGCTCAAACAGTATACAGCGGGCAAGATGGGGGGCTTCCTGCATCTTTATAACGGTCAGGAGTCCGTAGCCGTTGGGACTATTTCTCTGGCCGGAGAGAGTGATCACATCATTACCGCTTACCGTGATCATGGGCATGCACTGGCAGTGGGCATGTCCATGAATGAGTGCATGGCCGAACTATACGGCAAGGCCACGGGTTGCTCTAAAGGGAAGGGCGGTTCGATGCACTTCTTCGCACCTGATAAGAATTACTGGGGTGGCCATGGCATTGTCGCGGGTCAAACACCGTTGGGAGCGGGCTTGGCTTATGGATTAAAGTATCAGGGGCTGAAAGGTGCCTGCCTCTGCTATCTTGGGGATGGAGCGATCAATCAGGGTGCCTATCACGAGTCTCTGAACTTGGCTGCTCTCTTTGATCTCCCTGTCATTTATGTCATCGAAAACAATGGATACTCGATGGGAACCAGCCAGAAACGTTCCTCCGCTTTCAAGTCTTGCTTGGCCGAGCGCGCCGATGGCTACAACATAGCTTGGGATACGGTTAATGGAGAAGACGTTTATGAAGTGCGTGCGAAGACCCAGGTGGCAATGGAGCGGGCGCATGAAGAATCGCGTCCGACAGTGTTAGAAATTTCTACATACCGTTACTACGGGCACTCCGTGGCCGACGCGAACTCCAAGAAGTATCGGTCTCCGGAGGAGATTAAACAGTATCAAGAGCATCACGATCCTATAGTTCTTTGGCGCAAGCGCCTTTTAGAGGAGGGCGTTCTGACAGAAGATCAGGCTTCTGAAATGGACAAGGAAGCGAAAGCGGAAGCGAAGGACGCCGTGAAGTTTGCTGAGGAAAGTCCTTTTCCCGAGCCCAAGGCCATCCTTGAAGACGTTTATTACGAAGTCGATCAGGGCACGGAAGCTGGCCAGACTGGCAAGCATTTCTTTAATGACTAACAAGAGCTTCTAAGAGTCTATCATGCGTACGATCACTTATCGCCAGGCCCTCAATGAGGCGCTGGCAGAAGAATTAGAAAGGGACGAGAACGTCGTTGTCATGGGCGAGGAAGTTGCCGAGTACAACGGTGCTTACAAAGTCACTGAAGGACTTTGGAAACGCTTTGGCGACAAGCGAGTGGTGGATACGCCAATTAGTGAAGCGGGATTCATCGGCATGGGAATCGGTGCTTCCATGTTAGGCGTTCGCCCCGTCATGGAACTGATGTTCTGGAGCTTCGCTTATGTGGCCTTTGATCAGATGATCAACAATGCGGGCTGTGTGAGATACATGTCCGGCGGAAAAATCAAGTGCCCGATCGTGGTCCGTGGTCCAGCCAATGGTGGCACTAATGTGGGAGCCACCCACTCGCACACGCCTGAGAATTTCATTGCCAACACGCCAGGTTTGAAAGTGATCTGCCCGGCGACCGCTTACGATGCCAAGGGCATGATGAAATCTGCTATACGCGATGACGATCCTGTTTACGTCATGGAGAACACAAAGCTCTATGGAGAGTCCGGTGAGGTGCCGGAAGAAGAATACACGGTTCCGTTAGGAGTGGCTGATGTGAAGCGTGAGGGCACCGACTTGACGATTGTTGCTCATGGTCGTGCTGTGATCACGGCGTTGAAGTCGGCCGAACTTCTCGCTGCTGAGCACGGCATCTCTGCGGAAGTCGTCGACTTGCGTTCTATTCGGCCTCTTGACGAGGAGACGATTCTAACCTCGGTTCGGAAAACTAATCGCGTCTTGTTAGTTGATGAGAACAAGCCCTTCTGCGCGGTCAATACTCAGATCGCGACGATGATCCAAGAGAAAGCATTTGATTACTTGGACGCGCCCATTCTCAGACTCAATGCGATCGATGCCCCGGCCATATACAGCCCGCCGATGGAAGAGCTTCAACTTCCTCATCCCGAAGTGGTCATTGAGAAAGCGCTCGCCGTTTGCAAGTAACTCTTACCAAAGTAGAAGACGCAAGACGCCATGGCCACGATTATTGAAATGCCCAAACTGAGCGACACCATGACCGAGGGCACTTTGGTCCGGTGGTTGAAGAATCCCGGTGACGAGATTGAAGTTGGGATGGAGATTGCAGAGATCGAGACTGATAAGGCAACCATGAGTATGGAAGCCTTCGATGATGGCATTCTCCATGAGATCTATGTTCAAGCGGGAGAGAAAGCTCCGCTTGGTGGTAAATTAGCTCTCTTGTTAGAAGATGGCGAGGAGCCACCAGCGCTCGGCAAGGAGATTTCTAGCGGAAGCATACCCGCAACTGCCATGGAGGAAGAAGCGTCGACGGAAAGCGCCGCAGCCACTTCTGCTGTAGGCTCCTTGCCTGGGCCAGTCTCTGGTGGAGCCCGGGTCAAGGCTTCGCCGCTTGCCCGCAAGATCGCTGCCGAACGCGGCGTGAACCTGACGCAGATTCAGGGCACGGGTCCTGGTGGCCGTATCGTAAAGCGCGATGTGGAGAATGCCCCAGTGGCTGGTGCTAGTGTGGTCACCGCACCTTCGAGTGCCGTGGCTGCCATCCGCCCCACAATTGGAGCCAACGATGAACGAATCCCGCTTACTGGAATGCGCACGATCATTGCGGAACGATTGTTGGCGAGCAAGACACAGATTCCGCATTTCTATCTGAATATCGACGTGAACGCGGCACCGCTTCTCGCCTTCAGGCAGCAGATCAATCAAGCTTCCGAGAAGAGTGACAACGCGAACAAGTACACGATCAATGACTTCATTTTGAAAGCCGTCGTTCAAAGTGCTGTCGCCGTGCCTGATGTGAATGCTTCTTTTGATGTCGATGCCATCATTCGCTTTGCCTCGGTTAACGTCAGTGTTGCCGTGGCAGTGGATGAAGGCCTAGTCACACCAGTCATACGAGATGCGCAGGACAAGTCGCTGTTAGAAATCAGTAGGTCGGTCAAAGATCTCGCCGCTCGAGCTCGGGCCAAGAAACTCGCGCCTGATGAGTTTGCGGGGGGAACGCTCACGGTCTCAAATCTTGGCGCCTATGGCATTGATAGTTTCGATGCCATCATCAATCCGCCCCAGGCTTTTATCATAGCTATTAGCTCAATTCGAAAGACCCCCGTCGTCGATGCCAACGACCAGATTGTGATCGGCCAGCGCATGGCCATTGGCATGAGCTGTGATCACCGAGTGATTGATGGCGCTGTTGGCGCGCAATACCTCGCGGAGTTCCGGCGCCTTATCGAGAATCCGGCGTTGATGTTGCTCTAACCCTTTTCCTGAAATTACCTCTTTATACCAGCCATGGCTTACGATCTCATCGTCATCGGCGGCGGTCCTGCGGGATACGTCGGCGCAATCCGTGCTGCTCAGCTCGGCAAGAAAGTCGCTTGCGTGGAAATGGATCGCGCTGGTGGAACTTGTTTGAATTGGGGCTGCATTCCTACTAAGTCGCTCCTCAAGAACGCGGAAATCTATCATTTGCTCAAGCACCAGGCCGATCAGTATGGCCTCAAGGTGGAAGGACTAAGTTACGATTGGGACAAAGTCATTGGTCGAAGCCGCAGTGTTGCAGATCGCTTGGCAGGGGGCATCGAGTTTCTTTTCAAGAAGAATGGCGTCGATTACATCCGTGGTGAAGCCACGCTGGAAAGTCCTGGCAAAGTGGCTGTGACAGATTCTGCCGGTGCGAAGACCGTGCATGAAACGACAGATATTCTGGTCGCCACCGGTTGTGTGTCTCGCCCGTTCCCTGACTTTCCTTTCAACGGAAAGACGGTCATCGGGAGCAAGGAGGCCATGGTTTTGGCTGAGCAACCGAAGGAGATTGTGATCATCGGAGCCGGCGCGATTGGCATCGAGTTTGCCTATTTCTTCAATGCCTTTGGCTCGAAGGTCACGGTTGTGGAAATGATGCCTCACATTCTTCCAGTGGAGGATGATGAAGTCAGCAAGACTCTGGAGAAGAGCTTCAAGAAACAAGGCATCAACATTCTGACCAACACGAAGGTCACCGGAACCAAAGATAGTGGGAGTGGCGTTGAGATCACCGTGGAAGGCAAAGAGAAACAGATGCTCAAGGCGGATACTGCCCTGATTGCCATCGGAGTGGCGCCTGTCTTGCCTGGTGGCATGGAGTTGAAGGCGGATCGCGGTTATCTCGTGACGGATGACACCTATCAAACGAGCGCTAAGGGGATCTATGCGGCCGGCGATATCATTGGACCACCCTGGTTAGCTCACGTGGCAAGTTGGGAAGCCATCCAGTGTGTCGAGGGGCTCTATGCCGGTGGCATTCCGAAGAAAGTCGAAGTGTTTCCAGGCTGCACCTATTGCCATCCTCAGGTGGCTAGTGTCGGTCTCACAGAAGACGCGGCCAAGGAGAATGGGATTGCCTACAAGGTCGGCAAGTTCCCATTCCAGGCTAGCGGCAAAGCGCAGGCCGTCGGAGATAGCGAAGGTTTCGTGAAATTGCTTTTCGGTGAGAAGCACGGGGAAGTCATCGGTGCCCACATCATTGGCCCCGATGCCACGGAAATGATTGCTGAACTTGGTTTGGCAATCACGTTAGAAGCGACTAAAGACGATCTTGAGGCGACCATTCACGCCCACCCGACGCTAGCGGAAGCAGTGCATGAAGCGACCGGCCAAGCTTACGGCCACGCCATTCATATTCCTAACTAGCCGAGCAGCAGTCTTCTTCGGATGCCCGAACCTACCCCCCAGCAGGTCTATCAGAACATTCGCAAAAATGTGTCGGAGATTATCCATGGGCAAGAGGTGATTGTTAGGAAGCTATTGGCAGCGCTCCTTAGTGGCAGCCATGTCTTGCTTGAAGATTATCCTGGTACTGGCAAGACCACGCTGGCTAAGGCGATTGCGGTGTCCATCACGGGCATGGATTTCAAGCGCGTTCAATTCACGCCAGATCTCTTGCCTTCCGACATTCTCGGTGTGTCGATCTTCGATCCGCGTAATCAGGAATTTAAGTTTCACGCGGGGCCGGTATTCACGCATGTCTTGTTAGCTGACGAGATCAATAGAGCCTCGCCAAGGACACAGTCTGCCTTGTTAGAAGCCATGGGCGAGCGACAGGTCACGATCGAAGGAAAGCATCATTCTTTAACGAGACCTTTCTTCGTTATCGCCACTCAAAATCCAGTCGAGTTCCGCGGGACTTATCCTCTACCAGAGGCACAGATGGATCGCTTCGGCATGCAGTTGGCTTTGGGATATGTCGATCGAATGGATGAGATTGCGATCCTCAACGCGCAACAAGGCAACCATCCCGTGGATGGTATGAAGCCTTGCGCATCTCTCGAGGATATCGAGAAACTTATCAAGGCGGCCGAAGACATTCGCGTGAGTGAGGAACTCATGGGCTACATTGTCGATCTTGTTGCGGCGACGAGAGATATTCCAGAGGTGCAACTCGCTGCGAGCCCACGCGCCGCATTGAGCCTGATGAAGGCAGCGCGTGCGGTGGCCCTTTTTGACGGCCGAGAGTTCATCACACCAGATGACATCCAAGAGCTGGCTCCCGATGTCATTGCGCATCGCCTGGTTCTAGATCCTCAGGCAAAGTTCTCAGGCCTTACCGCTCGCCAAATTGTCGACGAAGTGCTTACTGCTGTGGACGTGCCGGTTTAATATGGCCACCATATCTTTCGTAGCACCGGATATTTAAGAATTATCAATTGATTTCCCGTTCCAGATTGGAAACGGTCCTCTATCTGGAAATACTAGTTTCCAAGCGCCATGTTTCATGAAATCTCCACTACTTAGGTTTGTCATCGGGGGGCTAGTCGCAGCTTTGATGAGTAGCTCGGCTCTTGCCCATGTCGGCAATCATCCATCCGTCCACGATACCGTTGCCGGCATTGCTCTTCGGCTTCGCGAAAAGTATAAGGAAACCGAGCTCAAGATCCTAACGCCCTATCAAGTTTACAAGATCCTCACAGATCGTGAGAAAGACGTGTTGGGGAATGAACACATTACCTTCAAGGTGAACGTGCCTGTGAAGATCTCGATCTTTCGTGATCGCTCGATCAAGTCGGAGCCTTTTTGGATTCGCGATCGTGATTTTGATCTTACTGGGATGCTCTTGAAGCTCGGTAAGACTGAGTTTGATGTTTGGGAGAAAACCTTCGAAGCCGGACGGGTTGGCTTGGGCGTGAACTCTTTCGGGAAAGGTAAGCACTATCTCATCGCGGTGAGCCCAGTGAATGCTAGTGATCGGGTTCAAGTGACCAGTCTGTATCCCGCCACGCTTCGCTTAGGCACCTTCAAGAAAGATGAGAAGCCCTACGTGGATGCTGATGACAAACTGCCAGAGGTTCCTGCAGACTTAAGGGAGGATCTCATGATTCGGACAGAAGCACAGAGTGCGAATGATGCTAGGCTCGTGGAGTACTTTCGCTGGACACAGCATGTCAGCACCTCACAGCCGGATCAGCTCCATTTAACGTGGAGTGGAGATCCTCAGACGACTCAGACATTTCAGTGGCGCACGAGCCCGGATGTAAAACAGGGTGCACTGATGTATCAAAAGAAGGCACTCACCAATCGATTCAAACCAACGCCTCTGGACCGTGTCGAAGCCGAGACGCGGGTGATGGAGACGCCAAACATCATCAATGATCCGGTGATCAATCTTCACAAGGTCGAATTGAACGGCCTGGAGCCAGACACGACCTACGTCTATTCCGTCGGCGATGGCACTGAGGAGGGCTGGATAGAGTTGCAAGAGTTTACTACGGCTCCTGATAAAGTGAAGCCGTTCTCCTTTGTCTACATGGGCGATGCCCAGAACAACCTCTATCGATGGGGATCGCTACTCCAACTGGCGCACCGGCAGCGTCCTGACGCCGCCTTCTATGTCATGGCCGGCGACTTGGTCGACAAGGGAAACGACCGCGATGATTGGGACGGATTCTGGTACAACTGCGACGACATCTACGCTCAGAAACAGCTCGTGCCTGCAATTGGCAATCATGAGAATCAAGGTGGGCATCCCACGATGTACCTTGAGATCATGAACTTGTTAGAAAACGGCCCAGACGATGTGGAGAAAGAACGGGCTTATTCTTTCGAATACAGCAACGCGCTTTTCGTCGTCTTGGACACGAACATTGATCCGAAGACACAGACGGCTTGGCTGGAACGCACGCTAGCAGAGAGTACAGCCACGTGGAAATTCGCCATCTATCATCATCCCGCTTACTCATCGGCGCCGTCCCGAGACAATGCCGACATTCGCAAACTCTGGGGCGATATCTTCGACAAATACCATGTGGACCTAGCCCTCCAGGGCCACGATCACGCCTATCTCCGAACGTTCCCCATGAAAGGTGCCAAGCGAGTTGGCTCTCCCAAGGAGGGAACCGTCTACATCGTTTCAGTCTCGGGCACAAAGTTTTACGGTCAAGACAAGCGCGACTACACGGAGTTTGGTATGACAAACACACCCACCTTCCAAGCCCTCGATCTTCAGATCAACGGGGACCGCCTGATTTATCGTGCGTATGATTTCAAAGGCGACCTGAGGGATGAACTGATCATCGACAAGTAAGTCGGTCGAGTAATGAGATTTGGAGGGATCGAGAGGCTCTATGGTCAAGGCTCGCTCGCTCGTCTAGACCAAGCCCACGTTGCCGTCATCGGTCTCGGAGGCGTCGGTTCCTGGGCCGCGGAGGCCCTGGCCAGATCAGGCGTTGGCAAGATCACTCTCATCGATCTGGATGCCGTCTGTGTGACCAATGTCAATCGTCAGATACATGCGTTAGAGGACACTGTTGGGCTGCCAAAAGCCCGCGCCATGGCAGATCGATTGGAGCGGATTAACCCCGACTTGGAGATGCATGTCGAAGAAGCTTTTTTTAACAAAGCCAATGCGGAATCCATCCTTTCTCGTCGCATCGACTACGTGATCGATGCCATTGATAGTATTCGGGACAAGTGTCTACTTGTGGACAAATGTTACCGCCGTCAACAACCGCTCGTTATTTCGGGTGGCGCCGGAGGCAAGCGAGACCCTTCCCTAGTCTGCCGATCAGATCTAGGACAGACCACCAATGACCCCCTCCTCAAGCGTCTGCGGAGGAAACTCCGGCAAGAGTATGGCTTCTCTCGAGATCTTAACAAGCCGTTTGGCATGACCGCTGTCTATTCGGAAGAGAATCCAGTCTTTCCTTGGAGCAATGGCTCCGTCTGTGACCGTCCAGAGCCTGACAGTAGCTTAAAGCTCGATTGTGCCAGTGGCTTTGGTACTGCAGGTTTCCTCACAGGAACTCTCGGATTCACCGCTGCTGCAGTCGTTGTCGAGGAACTCGTTAGGGCTGACTGACACCTAAGTCCAAATAGTCCCCGGAGGGCTGGGTTGCTGCTGGTTCACCCTGGAGAGTGCGGCACCATTAGAGTCGGCGGCACTCAGGCCCTTGACCAGCTCATTTGTGATGTTGGGTGTTGTCACACAGCTAGAGAGCTACGGCGATTCGAGCACAGCTGATAAGGGCGATTTACTTTGTGTTTTAATGGTTCCGCGTGTCTGGGGGGAGGGTGATTTTTGTCGTTTTGGCTATTCTGATCTTATTATCAGTAGTTTTGACCTCCACACAGTTTGCTCCACGCGATACCGCATCTTTTTTTCAAAGAAGCATGTGAAGTCACTCTCTTCTTCGGAATCGAAAGAGAAAAGTGAGGCGAGAAAACGTGGTTCTACTGCGGCGTTGGCGCATCGTCATGGGTAGTGACGATGAACACAGCAGTCAGGAGGGGTATGGTCGAGTATGCCAATGGCCGCGACCCGCCACAGGTTGTTACTGGCCGCTTGAACGCGTAGAGGCTCCGTTTCGATGTACGCCTGTGAGCTAGAGCCCACGAGGCCTAGCTGTTCAGGCCTCGAAACCATCGCGCAGCAAGTAATCCTGCAGCGACGGTACCCAGGAAGATCGCGATCGCTCCAATCCCACTGTGGTCCCAGTAGCCTTTTACTCCAAGGAACAGAAAGAGGATTCCGCCCATGAGGTTGAGGATGGTTAGAGCTAGGGGCGGCCGAAGTTGAGAACTCAAGTGCTGTTGGTCGGCCCACGCTGAGAGAAGGCAAATGATCCCGCAGGCAAAGACCCCAGTGAACAAGTTAGCTGGGGTCACCAGCGCAATGAGACCAGGAGGCTGAGTTGAGCTTGCGGTTGCCAGCTTTAGTACTAACACAACAACGCCTCCCAAGCAGACCCAGAGGACGGCAAGACTTTCCAATCGCGAAGACCGCCAAAGTTCCCTTTTGTGAGGCAATAAGGCCCTCGCCAATTCGCCAAGGATTGCTGGTGCCACTCTAATCGTACCGTAGAGAGTGCCTGCCATCGCTAGGATGGCCCCAGCATAGTAGAGCGGCTTCAGCCATGGAGACACCACTGCGACGAATTCCGCTTGGACGGTCAGGAGGTGGTCTCCTTTCGGAATCTGTTCATGCGTGGCAAGAATCTCCGTGCCGCAGGCAACGAAAACTGCACTAAACAGAAACACGATGGCGAAGCTGATCGTGCAGTCGATCAATGGGGCACGGATCCAGCCGCGCGCGCTGGTTGTTTGGGTTGGATCATCCGTGATCATGTTCAATCCCGCGTTGCCCCAATGTTTCTCCCGGAGAAACGCACAGTAAGCTAGGTAATCGTAACCAGACCCGCCGACCACGCCCACGTAGGTGGTGAGTTCTACCCAAACCGCTCGATTGGCGACCTCGGGATATTGTTCAACCCAATCTGGGTAATCTGTCAAAGGAAGCGTCATCACGCCCTTAAGCATGGCGAACCAATCTGGGTGAATCAGGAAAACGGCGAACACGGTGGACAATAACAGAAGCGCCACGACGATAATCTGAACGATCTCTAGGCGTCCGTAGCCACCGGTGAATGCGAGTGTGCCTATCACGACTAGAATGCCCAAGGCCCAAATGAGATAGCCTGCTCCCTGCAAGGAAAAACTCCCTTCCGTGAGTGCCACAGCGAGTGTGCCCAAGGTACCTGCATGAAAACTAACAAAGATCGGGAAAGCAGGAATGGCGAGAAGTAGAAAGACGAGTGGAAGCCAGCCGCGAGGTCCCGGCAGGCCCATCCAGCGTTGAAAGGGATGGGCTCCAGTAAGTACTAAATGACGTGCCGTTGCGAAAGTCAGCCCCCATTTGAGCACGCACACTGCGAGGAAGACACTGAGTATGTGGTATCCAAAGAGCGCACCGCCTCGGGAGGAGAAGATGAGTTCACCCGATCCGATGGTGAGTGAAGCGATGATGGCACCCGGCCCGAAGACCGTGAGCCACCGCGCCGAGTTGGCCGAAGGAAGCGGGGGAGAATGGGAAGTTTCTTCTTTGATAGCGCGTAGTATGCCAACTTTTCTCAAGCGAAGCGAGGGCTCACATGAGGGGATCTAATCATATAAAATGGAAAGCGAAATACTGGCGATGTTAGGGCATCCCGTGAGCGCCATGGCCATCTCGAGTTCGCGACGAAGAATCCCAATCACGTCGCGAACGCCGTCTGAACAGGCAACGGCCAGACCGTGGAGATAAGGGCGCCCAATAAGCACGACACTCGCTCCAAAAGCGAGCGCCTTCATGACATTAGTACTTCGACGATTGCTGCCATCGAAAAGTAGGGGAACTCGACCCGCTACAGCATCCACGACACTTGGCAACACGGTAATCGTAGATGACTGAGTATCCAGATTCCGCCCATCGTGGTTTGAAACAATGATCCCATCGACTCCCAAGCCGACAGCACGCTTGGCATTGGCCGGATGGGTGATGCCCTGCAAGAGCAATGGCTTCTTCGCGTCCGCTGCGAGGGCGCGAAGCCATTCGATATCTGCCCAGTTAAGCGGCGCACAGGTATAGCGGTTGATATCTCCGAGGTCTCAACCGATGTCGGGTAGGTAGGGAGCCGCTATCCTTTCCGAAAGAGAGAAGCTGGCACGCTGTTGGCGATCCTGAGGCCCAGACACTGGATTATCGACCGTCACACGTTATCTAACAAACGCCCGGTCCGATTGCATTTAGAGCTGAAACCACCACTTTCCATTAGGTGTCTCTGTCACGTCTTCCAAACGTATCGTGGAGCTACTGCTAACGACAAAGATGGTATCGGCGGCAGCGGCACCCTTTGCGGTTGCCCGTTCGCCATCGGGATGGATCGCTTTCTGAAAAGGCGTCGGCGCCAACAGGATGGGAAAGGCCAGCCTTTCACCCAACAATTCCACGCGGGTGTCAATTGATGAAACGTCGACAAGGACGCATGGCCGAATCAGAATTTCGAGGAATTCAGATTCAAGCGAACCGTCACTTCACCCGCCGCCCCAGCGTCGAGGTATTTAAAGACTGCATGCGGAATTCGCAACCCTGCCTCTTCTTCGTAATCCTGAAGGCTTACAAGGGTATCCATTTAATCGATTGGCGGCAAGAATCAATGGGGGAATTCTTTCACATTCCCAACGCGATACTGATAGAATCGTTCCATAGAATTTTCGTTGTGCCGAAGGTCTTCGAAGTAATCTGGAATCTCTTTTTTGTTGGGATCAATGAAGCGTTCAATGAGAACAGAGCCTCGGTACTGCGCTCTAACCTGATCTTGTTCCGGAACGAAGTGATTCGGATCGGTGCCGCGCCCTTTGAGTAACGTCTGTGTCGTGATATGCACTTTAAAGGCGTTGGAACGTGTTGTTAGCCTTGGGTAGAGGTGTTTGTAGGGTGCCTCTAAAGAATTGTCTCCAGTCAGACGATGCTTTTTCCAGAAACTTCGGATGGATCTGCCCTCGTCGTCCCAACGTTCTCCTTCAGGAATGAGAAACTGTTCGCAGATCTCCGAGGCAGTCATGAAGGCCTTCCCGTTGGCGAATCGTTCTTCAAACTGTTTCAGCGTCTCGTTTGCGTCGATGCGGTGATGCCAGCCATCGTTCCACTTTCCCGCCTTCTTGTAGGTCTTTCCTGCGCTTGAAGGAATTGCTAGAATCCGTTCTGACTTTAGAGCGGCATGGAGGGCGGTCGCCCGTTTGATGTAGGTGAACGGCATCATCTGATAGTTCAGATTGATCTTTCCTGCAGTCGAGAACGGGCCTGAAATCGGGTAGGGTTCGACAATGGGCATCCAAAAGAGGTCTAGCCAAAGATGGTCCGGTGGCAGATCTTTCTGATCCTCCACAGATGCGAATTGGGGAACCTCGTAGCCTTCCGCTGATCGTAAATCACCTGTGAGTTGTAGGCCGTTCCCACGCTCACCAAGATGAGGGAATCGATCGGGATCCTCGAGATTTGGTCGGAAGAGGAGGCAAGTCCAAGGAGCATTGGCTTGAAAGGCGCTGGGGAGAGATCCAAAGGCCACGGGCGATGTGACCATGCGATTAGGAGAAAAGTTAGAAGTCTTATCGTCGTAGCGAAAGTCCTTCGCCTCGCCGACTTCGAAGTAAGGGTGCTTTTGATTGAAGATACTATTTCCAGGCACATCGTCGGCCCCGTCATCCGGTTTATTTCCATAGGCACCATCGGCTGCACCACCGACTCCATTGTCAAAGTCTCGCGTGATTGATGGATCGATAGGAAACCGATAGCTTGAGCTGAGCAGGGGCGAGAACGCTGCTCGGTCGTCTGGATCGAAGGTGAAGTCCGGTCGGATTCCCCGCTCGTATGTCACGTCTTTCCCTGCGATGTTTCTTCCAAAGAGATCATCTGCTAGGGTGGTTCCTGTCTTGCCGACAACGGCGTCAGAAGCACCCTCATTCCCCGCAAAGATCAATGAATGGGCTTTGCTCGACTCATGATAGAGTGGGTGGGGCTGGAAGAGTTCCGCTGGGACGTTGCGGCGGGCGGCGAGATGGCGATAATCGCCATGGGCGAGAATCATTGACTTTACGACATCGTTATCCGTCAAGACGTGCACGACGCTATTTGGAGAAGCCTTCGAGGCGCGGTCGAACCTTCGACTCCATCCTTGAAACTCGGAAGGATTTAGTTTGGGCGCCTCAAAAGTCGTTTCTGGAAACTGAATGTTCAGCGTCTGAACAACACGGGTGCGTCGCAGTCGACCGCTGCCGCTTGCATAAACAATGAACCGGATTGGTTTCTCACAGGTCATTTTGAGGGGTTTATCCTCTACGACAATGGCAGACTGACAATACAAGGCTGACAACTTTCCCTCACCATTAGCGAGAAACTGGGGATCGTACTTGCGGCGATCTGCCTTTACCGAGAACTCGCCGAACCGTAAGAGCCGATAGCCACCGCTTCCTCCCCATCCGAACCATCCCGCAGGCAATTGGCCCTGGCGATTTAACGCTACTGCGGGGTCACTTGTCTGTACGGTGGGACCGAGGACGAAATTGTTCTGAACGGCAGACGTATGTCCCCAGAGATCCAACGGAATGCCATTGATCTTCCAGTTCTCGATTGACCCCTTGATGTATCCTTGGCCACCGGTGACAAGTTGCACCGTTTGGCGGGGATGAATTTGATGAAATCCCTGCATCGGGCAGAAGAATTCTGGAATGATCCCCACTTCGATGTATTTGAATCGTTTGCCAAGATCGGAGTGATCAAATTTCCGAGGATACTTGGGTTTCTTATTACTCAAGATAGCCTGAATCACTTCTAAATCTTTCCGCGGACCGGCCTCATTACCTAACACAGCCTCGCCTTGTTCATCGAAATCCACGAGCGTGGCCTGAGCTGTGCAGTAACAGACGGTGGCGATCTCAGAAACAGTGAAGATTCTTCCAAGACCTTTCGGTTCCAATGTGTTTTTATGCCATTGTGAGTTCTGTGTCTTGACACCGTTGTCACGGGTGAGATTCCGTCCGACCAAATCATTGGAAGCGATCTGACCGAAGCCATGGAAATCGCGGACACGGGCGTAGGGTTCGGCCACGTTGCCGTCGTGCAAATTGGTCGAGCGGATATAGTCGATCATCATTAACGGAATGGCGAAGTGATCGAGTTTGTATTCGCTGTCATCCGCATAGTAATTGTCCTTGTAAGGAGCTCTCCTCTTGGAGCCATATTTCTTGGCTAAGGAGCCGCCATATCCGGGGATTTTTTGATAAACCGAACTCATGAGATAGCGATAGAGATCGATATTGACCCGATTGGCGTGCACGTACAATTCGACATGACGCAGATGACTCCCGGTACGATGATAAAAGTATTTCTGCTTTCCGTCTGCCAAACTTGTGCAGAAGGCCATGGTGTCGTCATAAATCGTGCGGTACCGCTTACCTCGCTTCTCCGCCATTGGCCATAAGCTGATTCGAGGGCGGCCATGGACTGTCAGTTCTGGGGAATTGCTTCGGGTGGTGAGAAAGCCACGCGCGCGTTCGAGTCGGGCCACGCCATCACCTCCTTCGGCTTGAACCATGGAAACAAAATCGTTCTCCTGGCGTGCGATGTTAAAGACGATTTCGTCGACAGAAGCGTAAAGGCGATCCCGGTCGAAGTGAATCGTTTGGTCCGAGGCCTTCTCGCCTCCCTCAGTACCTCCATGCCGAACCTTAGGGGCCATGTTATAAATGGCCTCGAGATGTGCTGGGCTCAGTTTTTTCGGGGCGTCTGGATCGGGATAGTGATCGGGAAACAGCACGCTACTTAGACAGGTGGTGGCAGGATGCCCTGGATAGCGCTGCACTTCGTTCGTTACGGGCTGTTTCATCGACCAGCTTTTAGCTTCACTGCTAGCCACCCGTGGTGTATCCCAAGGAACGCCCTCGGCGGCAGTGTTAAGGTTGACCTTGCAAGACTCGTCGTCAGCCCAGAAGGCGAGACGGGCAACCATCGGATTCTCCGAAGTGGCTTGCCGTTCTCCAATGAACCGATGGTTCTGATCGAGCGTGCCGAAGGAGCCGTCCTTAAGCATGTAGAGCCATTCCACTGGCAGAGGTAGAACTTTCCCATCGGCAACTTCGGTTCCTGGGGCGATCTCGGCCATTACAGCGTTGTCCCAATTGAAGCCCTCCACCTGATCAATGGTTTTGGATCGTGGGTCCAAGATGGGGAAGTGCCGACTTTTCTCTACACCATCAACATCGTAAGAAATCGCAGGCGCATTGAGGTCTACGAAACGAGCCGGATCCTGGTCCCAACCTTGCAGCGCTTTTGATTCATTCTTTAAGAGAGCGGCATCCTCAACAACCATGTTAGAAGAGGAGTAGAGTTTGTAGGCTTTCTCGAAGCCATTCCCATTGTAAGCGCGGATCATGCCGGGTTGTGAGGACCAATAGGCAGGCTCCGCTCCTCCAAAAATACCTGTCTTGCGATCTGTGCGTGTACCCTCGCGAATTTGATCGATGACCAAATTGACTGCGGTCTCGGACAATTGGCGGGCCCTGACGGAGTGCGCGTAGGCCGAGGCCGATTGGCGCTCAGTGGACGCTATCGATAAGATGGCGATGACTAGCATGGTCATTACAGCGACCAATGCCATCACCGTGACTAATGCTACGCCACTTGATCTCGGGAAGGGGGACACTTTCATGGTGCGAGATCTGTTCGCGAAACCTTCAGACGACGATCGTATAGATGACTGCGCCTGCGGTTGCTGCAACGGCAGCGGCAGCAGTAGCCCATGGGGCCAATGCGAACGAGAATTGATGTTTCATAGCTAGACCTTAGCCGAAAACCCAAATGGTTCCAATATTTGTTGCGAGACAATGTCAGTATTTTCTATTTGAGCGTCCAGAAACACGATTTGATCACATCGGACGCTGTGATCGGCCATTCTAGGA
>Ga0222717_10000679_pt1 | contig 28990 bp, 37 predicted proteins | sample C33_18DmetaG_FD_165053 | JGI IMG/M metagenome (GOLD analysis project Ga0222717, IMG submission 165053) | Estuarine water microbial communities from San Francisco Bay, California, United States - C33_18D | ecosystem: Environmental > Aquatic > Marine > Unclassified | place: USA: California... | reverse complement strand
TCTAAGTCACACAGAGATTACGAAGCTAACGAAGGTAAGTATGGTGGGAACAAAGGCGATGAGTCTAAGTCACACAGAGATTACGAAGCTAACGAAGGTGAAACCTCCGAGACGGCTAGAACTAACGCGTCACTTAGAAAATATCCAAACGCTAAGTCAGCATCCGAAGAGGTGAGAACTTATGCTAAGGGTAGACTAAGACCGGCAGTTAGAGAAAATAAGGAATTAAAAACTGAAGTTCAACAACTAAGAGAAAAGAACGAGGAGTACCGTAAGGCACTTAACGTTTTCAAAACTAAGTTGAATGAAGTAGCAGTCTTCAATTCTAATTTAGCTTACGCTACTCGTTTATTCACTGAACATTCTACTACGAAGCAAGAAAAAATAAATATTTTAAGACGTTTCGATAGTGTCGAGACTCTTAAAGAATCAAAATCTCTTTATAAGACAGTTAAAGAAGATTTAGGTGGAAAGGAAACAGACGTTGTTACTGAATCAGTACAGTCAAAAGTTTCTAAGACTCCGTCTAAAGGTTCTGCGAACAATCTTATCGAGAGTAAAACTTATGAAAATCCTCAGTTCTTAAGAATGAGAGATTTAATGAGTAAATTAAAATAAAAATTCCTTAAAAAAAATATTAAAATGGGAGCATTATTAGAATCAGGTCTAGTTGGTAACATCGGTCTTAAGCACCTTAAGGTTATCAAGGAGGACACAATTAACAAGTGGGACAAATTAGGGTTCCTCGACGGTCTTAAAGGCCACACTAAAGAAAATATGGCTCAGTTATATGAGAACCAAGCATCATATTTGATAAACGAAGCAGCTTCTTCTGACAGTTCAGGTTCATTCGAGACTGTTGTTTTTCCAATCGTAAGAAGAGTTTTCTCTAAGTTATTGGCTAACGACATTGTCTCAGTTCAAGCTATGAACCTACCAATCGGTAAGTTGTTCTACTTTGTACCAAAGATTCAGAACAGAAACGCTGATGGAACGCATATCCCTCCATTTGGAGCACCAAACGGACCATCGTCTACTACTTCAGGTTATACTAACAACACAAACTTGTATGACCAATTTTACGAAGGTAGTACTCCAAATTCAGACCCAGCTGGTTTATTCGATTACTCGAAGGGTGCTTTCGAAGAGCAAACACCAACATTAACTCCTGTTATATGGAATGGTGGAGCGTTAAGTGCGGTTACATTAGGAACTGCTTTAAGTTACGCAACTGGTGGTACAGGTACCGCGGCTACTGCAAATGTAAGGTCTTTAATCTTTATGATGACAGGATTCTCAGCAGCGGGTGCTAGTAAATTAATCGGTCCTGACGGACAAGAAATGGACACTGAAGACTTCTTGGCTTCATTAGAAGTTTCAGACGCAGCAGGATTAGGTTCAAGTAGTAACTTCTGGAACTTCAGAGTTGTAACTCAGAAGTACGGTAAAGGTATCGTTAACTATGGTGAAGAACAACAAACTACTTTCTATAGTGGTTCTTATCCAGGTCCAGGCGGAAAGTACGACAATGTATGTGACGTTGAAGGTAAAATCTACTTGGAAGTTGACTTCTCAACTCCAGTTTCGATTGCAACACCATCATTAGACGGATACACAGGAAGTGATATCGCTGATAGTGATGTATTCTATGGTTCATACAGAGTATATGCAACGTTAGAATTTGAAGACGCTATCGGTGAAGTCTCATTTGACTTAGAAGCTGTTACTGTTTCTGTTACAGAAAGAAAGTTAAGAGCTCAGTGGTCACCAGAACTCGCACAAGACGTCTCTGCATTCCACAACATCGACGCGGAAGCTGAATTGACAGCATTGTTGTCAGAGCAAGTAGCTGCGGAGATTGACCGTGAGATTTTGAGAGACTTAAGAAAAGGTGCGGCTTGGTCATTAAGATGGGACTACAACGGTTGGAAGAGAGTGTCTAACGCTTCTGTCAACTACAACCAAAAGGATTGGAACCAAACATTGATTACTGCAATCAATCAGATTTCTGCACAAATCCATAAATCAACTCTAAGAGGTGGTGCTAACTGGATTGTTGTATCTTCAGAGATTTCAGCAATCTTCGATGACCTTGAGTACTTCCACGTTTCAAACGCGGCTCCTGACCAGGACAACTACAACATGGGTATCGAAAGAGTTGGTACATTATCAGGTAGATATCAAGTTTACCGTGACCCATACTTCCCACCAAACACAGTATTGTTGGGACACAAAGGTTCATCATTACTTGACACAGGATATGTATACGCTCCATACGTACCTCTACAGTTGACACCAACAATGTACAACCCATTCAACTTCACACCAATCAAGGGTATCATGACAAGATACGCTAAGAAGATGGTGAACAACCGTTTCTACGGTAAGATTACAGTTGATGGTGTTAGAACATTTGACTTAAGAGAGTTAAGATAATATTTTATCTTAAACATAAAAAGAAAAGGGAGGCTTCGGTCTCCCTTTTTTATTTCTTACAGTTCCTACAATTATCCTTTTCAGTCTTACATATTTTAGAATCTTCACCATATAACATACAACGAAGTACCATTAATTCAATTCTATGTGATTTGAATTCATCTTCATCGTGAGCCTTGTGACCCTGTAAAATAGCATGAGTTATTTCAGACTGTAGAACAATAACTCTACTGGCTAATTCATCCTTCGTCATTAGATTCTTCCTTTGGTAAAGGATTGGGTGTTGTCAGTATTCTAATAGCTTTGGAAACTACTTCCGACTCTTCAATATCGTACAGACCTTTATTATGAGCGTGTCGAGTGGCGTGAACTAAACAAAACAAAGCTTGGTCCACATTCATACCATCTATAAATTTATTTAATTCGTGAGGTTCTTTATAATTAATAGTATTAAATAGAGTATTTACGTTTTCGTTCTGTTCTTTCATGATAAATGTATTTTACCTAATATTTATAAAAAAAGTAACATAAAGTCAAATGAATAAGTATATTTTATCAGAAGATTTAGCCGTATGGTTTGGAAAGAAAAAGAAAAAGAAAGGTTCAAAACAACCTAAAGGTCCATGGGTTAATATCTGTAAAAATAAAAAAGGAGGTGGACACCCTTCTTGTGGTAGAAGTGATTCGGATAAGGGAGGTTACCCGGTATGTAGAGCTGCAGGTGTTGCTGGTAAAATGTCACAATCGGCTAAAGATTCTGCATGTAGAAGAAAAAGAGAAAAAGAAAAAGGAAGGTCGAAAGATACTAAAGGTAAACAACCAACTCGTATTAAAGTGAAAAACTATAAAAAGAAAAAAAAGAACGAATCTGTGTATATAAAAAATATTATTAAAGAAAGTATTAATAAATCCATACTTAACGAAATACAAATTTCTGAAGAATTACAGTATAATTTTGACAATAATTTATCTATTACTGACAACTCCTTTAGACATGGTAGTGAAAAATACTTTGATGTTATCAACGAGGCTAGAGAACTTTATAATAACGGGTATCGATTTAACGATTTTGATAAAGAAATTTTAGAGTCAGACGTAGGAACATTTGTTAAGTTAAAAAGTGGTAAGACAGTAGCCTTAGATTTTCCTTTTGAGTATGAGTCACTTAACGAAGCAGAGTATAAAGGAAAAAAAGTTTCATTAAACAATCCTAAGTCAGGAGGACCTAAAAAATGGTATGTTTATGTCAGAAATCCAAAAACAAAAAAAATTAAGAAAGTTAGTTACGGTTCACCTACTATGACCGCAAAATGGAACGACTCTAAAGCAAGAAAGTCATTTGCCGCTAGACATCAGTGTGCGAAGAAAAAAGATAAGACAAAGGCGGGTTATTGGGCGTGCAGAGCACATAAAGATTTTGGTAAGAATGTATCAGGTAGATTTTGGTAATGATATATTCACAAGAAAATATAACCGATAATAAATTCAAACGAGTTTTTTCTCAAGATATTCCTGAGAAAGAACTCGTTTGGCATAGAGATAAGGAGAATCGTTTAGTTGAAGTTCTCGAAGATACCGATTGGTACTTTCAGATGGATAATAAATTACCCATTCCCTTAAAAAAAGGGGTCAAATTTGATATACCGAAAGAAACCTTTCATAGGGTAATAAAAGGTACAACGGATTTAACTATACTAATAGAAGAGTATTAGTATTCGTAGGGTCTTTTAACTCTTTTAAAAGAATAGCGTTCGTCTCCATAAGCGTTTGGATGTACTTCGAAGAAGTAATCAATTGCACTATCAAATGTGGCCGCTTCAGTTTCTACAACTATTTCACCCTCTTTTAAGAGTTGATACTTATTGTTATTAACTTGAGTCATTTTCAGGAAGTTTGTTACAAATATAAGGTTTATTTCTTACCCGAACAATATTTTCCTGAACATCTTTTTTTACCGTCTAAACCAGGTTTAGTCCCTTTACATACTTGAACTGCATAACCATTAGCGTAAGCTGATGGATAGACATCATACTTAGCCTTAGCCGCTGATTTTCCTCTAGCACAAAGAGTATTTTTCTTTTTCTTCTTTTTCTTCTTTTCGGAAATAATTTGTTGTATCATTTCAACAAGTTGTTCCTCCGTTAATCTTAACTTACTCATTTTTTATTTACTATTTGGAACTTTAGTTCTCGTTTATAGGTGTTAACCTCCCTGTCAGTAATAACTTTGATATCTATAAAATATTCATTCGGGATTTTGTCTTTTGTTTCAAAAATGAAGTAGTACCCGTTAGGTGTTCTATTAATAGGTGTCCAATCTTCAACTTGAACCTCCGTCTGACCTTCTCTAACGTATACTCTATAATATGCATCTACTTGAGTTAAAACCTCATTTGTAGTGTATGCCTTTTTTAATACTACATTAACCTTTCTGGTATCAGTATTTAATATTTTCTCGTCCTGTTTTATTCCATAAAAATCAAAACCATATAATTTTGGTTCATTGTCTTCCATACCTATCTGATACAAATCTGAAATAGGATTCACAATGAATTGGTTTTCAACAGTGTTTAATGTAACACCATCTATTTCTATTCCCTTCCAATTGTCATAAAACACACAAGGTACTGTGGATGATGTTAAACCACTTACATTCACCTCATAAACACCCTTTTGTATTTGACAACTTGTTAACCCCGTAAAACCAGCAACCTCGTTTCCATTAGCATCTAATATATCCACAGTTGGGTTTGAATCGAAGCTTTGGGGGACACCATACCTAAAAGAATAAAGGTATAATTTATTATTTCTTTTTTCGTAGAAAGTGTTTCTATCATCTTGGATTAAATCGTTAAATGATGTTTCTAAGAAAGGCTCATAAAATGTTTGGGTGTGTCTTGAGAAAAAACCGACCGAGTAGTTCTCAGTTAACCCTGTAATATTTTCAACATCAGGAACAAATGCAATCCCCCACCCTGTGGAACCTGTAGTACCACCTGTAAGTATGTCATTTATTTCATTAGTCATATCAAATTCGATATCTTCGTTACCAAATTCAAAGTGTTGTGTGTCAACTATAGTAATCGCACTGTAATTAAGACCCGTTAAAGACGTTAAAGAGTCTGAGTTATCATATATACCATCTTCAGTCCAATCTTTTACTGTAGACCTCTGAAACCAGTTTACGGGTCTATCTGAGTATGAGTTATCAGTCTCAACAACATTTTTAACAGCGACAGTATTTGAATTACCTATCGGACTCCCTTTATAATAGTCTTGACCTACACCTTCATCCCATGTTTGGGGGTTACCTGTAGTTCCTGACGTTTTAGGTATTCTAAATAGGACTAAGTCAAATGAAGATGCTCTTCGTCTACCATTCGACCACTTAGTATTGATTAACTCTTTGTCAAAGGACGATGTGTTGGTCATTCTTAAAGTATGTTTAAGATTGTAACTACATCCTGTAGAAATTTCTCCATTAGATACTTTAGTTTCTAAATCATTTAGGTCTACATCGAAAATAAATCTGGTGAACCCTTTTTCGGAGATTAAGTTGTCGACATTACCATAAAATAATTCTACAACAGGGTTTCTCGCAGTATTAGTATACGAATTATAAATTAGAGTATCGTTCTTGCTGAAATAAGACCTGTAAAGAGACATACTTAGTTTTTATAATAAATATTCAGTTAATCCGAATATTCTTATTCAATATCTTATCCTGAGCATCTAATAGTTCTTTAAGTAAATCATCCACTTTAACACCGTCAATACTTTGTGGTATAGGAGGTAAACCAGGATATGCATGTACGTGACCTACCAAATATCGAATTATTAAGTTTATTAAGTCTAATAATTCTTCACCCCTAACTAACGACGAGGTTTTAGGTTCTATTTCGTCGGCAAATCTATTTTCGTCTATACCATATAATGTATTGGATAAATCAATTCTACCACCTCCGTCAGTTTTCTGCGATAGATGAGAAAGGAGATATAGTTCATCACCACCCATAACTCCTACAGATTTATCAAATGGTTTTGTAATTTTCGGTATTAAATTTTGTTTTGTCGGTTTAAATGGTACAGTATCTGTTTTGTTTTTATCATATACTAAACCATAACCTGGACTTAAATCTAAAGTAACAACACTAACACCTGCGAATAATACACCTAAGTTATATTGTTCTTGCATGTTGGTAGTTGGTGAGACTCCCCCATATTTTTCAAACAGATTACCCTGAGGTCTAAAGTAAAATGGAAATGTATTACCTTGGTCGAATCGTTGGGGTCCACTTATAGTGATATCTGTTACGTCTTGATTAACTATACTTGTAATATTTCCTTTAATTAATCCCTCTAAGGTTTGATTAATTAATTTAATAGTACCTAACATAGTTTTATTACTAAATGTAACTGTGGTTTGTAGAGACTTTGAAGTTTCAGGTACTTGCGTATCAACATTAACAACTTCGGTACTTAATGATAAACCGTCTTTTTGTGTTATGTTATAAATGTAAATATTTCCAGTAAATAAATCACTTCCATTATCAGGATTAGTAATATTATATTCAACTAACTTTTTTACGTTCTGATGTTGAAAACTAAAAATTAGTTTTTTCTGTGCGTCACCATATACTGTTCTTTGATTAAACTTAGAAAGTTGAATAAAGGCTCTTTTTTCGTTTTTTCTAGGTATCTGACCTCTTTTATATGATTTATTTTTACCCGCCCTTAATAGTACGGTATCGTCTTTTATTACAATGTCACAAGTACCTCTACCATATAAAGTAACATCTTGAGGTTCAGAATATACCCCTTTAACGTCTTCATAGAAATATTCACCCTCATCATTAAGTAAATTAGTGAATGGTTTATTTCTTGAACCCTCATCGAAATTAGTTACCGCTGAGTCGTATCTTTCATATTCAGACGTTGTCGGAGAACTATACACACCTCCGATATAAAATTTATCTTTATCCCCTTTTCTTGATATATTGTTGTAAAACAAGTGAACATACTCATCTTTTTTAGGGGGGGTATTTATGAAAAATGGTAGTAAAGGTTTAAATACGAAGGGGTCTCTTTCATCCCAATCACGATAGGTTTTTTTGCCGTAATTTTCATTTGCTATTTCTCTATCCGACTGATTTTCTGTTTTTAGTATGGCGCGTATTCGACCCAACCTCATTGGGTCGTCACTGTTAATACACTGTCCCTTGTATATTATTTGTGACCTTTTAAGTTCTCTACTATTATCTTCCTTACCAATCATTTAGAATTACGTGATTTGTATTCCTTTAAAATATTATTATAACTATTTTCCAATGAATCTAAATGATGTGATAATTTAACTATCAACTTTTTAGTTTCTTCAAAATCCTCACTGATTTGACTCAACCCAAACTCTAAATCTTTATTCGGTAAAGATTTATAATCATTAATTATATTTTTTATTTTATCATCCATTTTACATACTTTTTCCTGTACATCTTATCGGTCCAGTAACTACAAGACCTACGGCAACTGGTGCGCACCAAGTATGTACAACACCATTTTCAAGCTTTTCATCCTCTGAACCTTTTAATTGTTGAAAAATTGATGGTATCATCAAATTAGGTGAACCATCAGGCATGTCTCCTGTAGGTAAACCTAGTTTTTGAATGTTTTCCGTTATGTTTGCCATTGCTCTCGTCGGTGACGAACCCGGTAATAGACCTGCCGTGGCTAAGGCGAATGTGGGAGGTCTACTCCCTCCTGGTATTGCTAAATTCAATAGGTTTAGTATCTCGTCGACAACACTTTTACATTGCCTCCAATCAACAACCGCAGAGGCTAGTTGTAATAATATATAAATTATCCCCGTTATTACTTTTAATTGAGCATTTTTAGACTCTTTTATTATTTCCACCATTAACGTTTCCACCAAACGTCTAATATTCTTTTTTAATAGTTTAAACAACTCCTCTATAAAAATTGAGGCTATTCTACTTGCCATATTTACTAAGTAGGTTTTCATATTTTTCATAAATGTGGCGAAATCCTCAATCTCGTTTACAATAGTGCTTCCTAAAGACTTTAGTACAACCATTAAACCTAATAAAACTTTAGGTGATAAAATTGTGGTAACAACTGCTCTAGGTATTACTTTAAGTAGACCGTCTTTTATTGCGACGTCTATGTTTATACCATCAGGTAATTGTAGTTTCCAATTTTCATCCTTACTTAACTTTTCTATTTTCTCTATAAATGCATCTACTTTTTCGTTTTCAGGTAACTCTCGGATTTCATTTATATCTTCGAATATGGCTTGAGTATTCACAGGTAATTTAACATTACCACAGTCTTCGAATTCCGTAACACCTAAAACCATGTTATTAACTTGGTTTTCAATACTACGTAAATCTGATGAGGTCATCTCAAAAAAAGACTCATCTAAATTATCTAAGGATGAAAGTTTTGCGGTACCTGAAACATCTATTTCTTTATTACCATCAAAACATAACCCTAAAATTCTCTGTATTACTTTTTCAAATTTCGATTGTTCTTCTTTATCGGAGGTAGTTAGACCTCCCGATATGTCTATAAATTCAGTTAAAGAATTCATAACCTTTACCATCAAACCGTCAAAATTTAACATATCGATTGATTTATAGTAATCTCTAAGAAAATCTGACACCCTATTTAAGTTTGGCCTGTTACGTAAAGTAATCTCGTAAAAATCCCCGTAATAAGTGGTCCCATTTTGTACATACTCTGTTACGTATTTAACGTCCATTATTTGTCTTCCAGACGCACCTATATAGTCACTACCAAATTCGTCACTCAAAGACACCCCTTCATTTTGCAATCTATTATATAGTTCTTTATCCATAGGGAATGGAATCATCCCTGTTACAGGATTTTCTTTTTCATAAAGAATTTTATTGTAACCTTCAGATGGGTCTTTCTTAAGTAGTTTAAATAAATCTATTTGGTTTAGTCTAACATATATTTTATTGGGTCCTGAGTTAGTTTCATTACCCAAAAATGTTTGTTCTTCTGAACAACCAGCGACTTTTAAACTTTCCTCAATAACGACTTCAGATATTCTACTTTTTGTATTCTGTGAGGCAGTTAAAACCTGCTTAACTAAAAAGTTAATGGTATTAGAGTTACTTGTCGGTTTACTTGGAAGTGAAGTTTTTACTAAATCTATTAACTCCTCATATTGATTTTTTATTTCAGACTGTAGTCTTTGTTTGGTATCACCAATATTGTTAAGTTGTTTTAAAGATTCACTTTTAGATAATTCAAAGTTATTACCTAATGATAATTTTTTTAGAGTTTTTTCAGTCGCCTGTGTTGAGATAGTTGTATTATACGAATTAATTTTTGAGGTAGCGTCTTTATATCCCTGTTTTATATCTGTTGCCATAATTAACTCATTTTATAACCATCATCTTTCTCTTTACCAGTATCTTTTTGTATTAACGCCTGTAAAACATCATCATCCATTTCTGATAAATTAAACTCCTCTTCATTAGTATTTGAAGATTTCTCCCATATGGATGATTGTAATTTAGATAAAGATAATTTCTTTTCGATAGTGTCGTTTATTATTTTTTGTTGTTCCTTAATTACAGGTCCAATAACCGCCATATCCTCGGCACCTTTTAAAAGTCCAAGCATTTTATTCTGAATCCTTATTGCGGTCGCTCTTTGCTCAACGAGCTCGTTGTAAATTTCCTGCATTAAACCTAAAACAGAACCCTTACTTAAAACTATTTCTTTTTTCTTAGGTCTTCCCATAATACTATAAATATTTAAGTATGGGTTTTATAAGTTATTCAACTTAACAGTTAATTCAAAGTATAAATTTTTAAATTTTTTCATAGAGGTTCTAATCTCCTTGGTATTCATATTGGTCATTTCACGTAATGAAAGTAAAATAATATTTTTATTAAACTTATTATTATCAGTACCTATGAATATCTCCTCATAATTTTCAAATAATTCTAATAGAGCGTAACCCAACTTTAATTCATTATTGTTTAATGAGGTATTTTCTATGAACTTTTCTAACTCCTTTAAAAATTCTTTAATTATTTGTTCCGCAGTAACTTTTTCATATTCTAAATAATAAATCATGTCTGGTCTACTCTCTAACTTAGTTGTAATATCCTCGTAAGATATTTTCCTATTCTGTTCTTTCTGGTCCTTTATAATTTGACCCATCAAGTAATTTTTACAAATAGTACCAAAATATGAATAAGCCTTTTTATTCTTATCCGGTTTAAACTTTTCAACCTTAGTCATTAAAAATGAATGAGTGTCATTATGAATATCAATAAAGTCCATATTTTTTCTATATAACTTATATCGCCTAATGATTGACTCAATCATCTTATCTAAAGGTGCTCTTAAAAACTCGTTATAAATCTGATTTTTTTCATTCCAAGTAGAAGCAGTAAGGAACATCCTCACAGCCTTCTCTTCCCTAACATCAAAATAATTTTGAGATTTAGCTTTTCTCCCCCGTTTTTTCACTTCGGAGTCTTTAGTTTCCCCTGTAAGGGTATCTCCAGTAAGAGTCATTAAACTTCACCTAATTCATATTTTATATTTCTATCTTCCTTAAAGAAATGTTCTTTTTTAGCTAAATCAATCCAAAACGAAACTTCGTCCTGAGTTAATGGGTTACTACCAAACTTATAATCCCAAAAAACTGAACCTTCCCTCATATTAGAATGTTTATACCCAATTCTAGGTATAGTCATAATAGGTGTTGAGTTATAAGTTAATCTAAGTAATAACTCATATACGAAAGTCAATTTAATCGACTTTTTAAACCCTCCAAAATCGTCAAATAATGATTTTTTAAATACCATACCACTTGTTTGAAAGTTTTGGTAATTTAACAGAACTTCGTTAGTTAAGTAACCAATTTCACTGTTCATATTAGCCGCGAAAGTCGCCTCATTTGTAAATCCAGCAAAAACTCCTTTTTCATCGGTGTCCACTACTAAAGGTAAAAACGCCTTAACATCAGGATACGAGTCTATGTATCTAGAAACATTTTTAAACCATATACTAGAATACTCGTCATCGAATTCAAAAACACTTACCCATTCGTTAGTTGACTTTTCCACACCCAAATTCATTTGACTACAAAAATCCGTGTCACCTGTATTGTGTACAATATTCGTAGTTATCCCGCTGAAATCGAAACTGTTAATATAAGCTTCTAAAGCTTCTTCACCTGAATGAACAAGTACCAATTCTATATCTTCCACACACTGACCTCTTTTCGGACAGACTTTAACCTGATTTATAATCGATGTAATACAGGATTTAAACAAATTATCAAAACCTTTATGTTTTGATGTCTCTATTGGTAATACTACTGATATATTTAAATTTTCCATTTTTTTATCCTTCTTCTTCAACTTTTATTTTTTCTAATTGACTATCGAAAACCTCCTTTCTTTGTGATATATAAGAATCAAATAATGTCGTTACTTTTTCAGTAAACAACTCTTTATCATTATACTTACTACCCATTTCGACTCCCTTATCATAGAGTTCATCGTTAATGTTATCCTCCAACCAATTTTGAATGAACTCCGCTAAGATATCGTGAATGTTGTTTTGTTCATATGTCCAAACACCATTATTATCGTTCAACCATTCAGGTTTTAAATTAGGTACTTTACCTATTACAGGTGTTCTTGTTATCATAGATTCTAACGGGAAAGTCCCAAAACCTGAGGTGTCATCAACCCATACAGATACGAATGAGTCTTTTAAATATTCAGAAAATTCTTCGGGTGATAAACCTCTCATATCTCTAAATGTAATCCATCTATATTGTGGGTACTTAAGATAAAATGTCTTTATTATTTTCATCGTGTCTCTCTGCTCCCTCGTATGTATAGATACTATAGGTTTAGATGGTAACGTTTTAGGGGTATACTCATCACCTATCAATGGCTCTACAATGTCAAAACTGACATTTTTCATAATATCTTTAATGTAATCTTTTTGAGCTTCATTAGTCGTTATACACTTGGTAAAACCATGAGTCGTCCATGATGTTCCAGGTTGTAAAGTCTCTAACATGTGGTCATATGATTGACATAAGACAATTTTAGCACATGAAAGTTTTGATATCTGTTCCATTACATGTCCATAAACTTCAGGTATTACTATGAAATCTTCGGGAGATACTTTTAAATCTTGGTTCTCAATACATGAATGAGGTAATTCAGAATATTCCTTACCTAACCAAGATTCCACCCCATAATAGTCATTTTTTTCATGCATTATAATGGTATTAAATCCGTTATTTTTAAGAGTTAAAGCCATGTCATATATCATCTTAACTCCCGCCTTAGCATTACCTTTAGTGTCTTGACACAAAAAGTAAATACGGCAACTTTTATCTGATAAGTTTTTAACAGATTGTTCTACTTTTAATATTGTTTCTTCATTCATTTTATAAATGTTTTAATATTTTATGTTTTAATAATGTATTAAATGCTATCTTAAAAGGAATACTTAAGTCTTTTATATTAGTGACTCCCAAGTTATTATCAATTTCTTCCCTTTCCGTCATTATAATTTCTAACATCATTTTTATAACCTCAAACGAAACTAAGTTAATAGTTTGTTCGGTGTCTCCCGATAAATCGTAACTCGGCATATCAATAGTCGTACTGACACTCTCTAAGTCTATATAATATAGTTCACCTAATACTTCTAACATGATTAAATTATTTTTTTAAGTATATCATTAACCTCTGAAATATCATCAAGTATGAAGTCTGCATCATATTCTTGATTATATGTTGTGTTAATCTTTATAATTTTTTTATTATTATCTTCTTTCGATAAGAAATCAGGATTTGATGTAATAATAACATCAAACTCACTGAAAGTATCCCCTAAAGTTGATTTCGAATAAAATTTAATATTTTCAATAAGACATCCGTATTTGGATAGGAAAAATAGAGTTGCCGGTTTAGACTTACCAATCTCATCTGAAATTATATATATCTCATTATTGTCTCTATAGTCAACATATAAATCATTAAGTATGTTAAACGTATTTCCACTTATTGACGGACTGTGTCCAAAAATATTCATAGGAAAATCGACGTAAAAAAAGTTATAGAGGTCCTCAGGAGTCTCAAATTTAAAATAGTTAATTAAATCCATAGAGGTTACAGGTAGATTTAAACCATATTCAAAACTATCTTCACTACTATTTTCTTCCCATTTTTCAGTATCCTCATTATATTCCGAAACTACCTCATCATCTTTTTCTTCTAAGTAAAACTTGGTATAGACCTGCTCAGTTTTTAAAAAAACATCCCTAATAACTCCATTTAAATCAAATGCGATTTTCATTATTCGTACTTATCTAAAATTTTACTTATCAAAGGATTTCTTATAATATCCTTATTTTCAAACTCAAAAACTCCAATATTTTCTATTTCTCTAAATCGGTTTAATGCGTCGTATAACCCTGACTGAGTCTTATCCCTATATCTGTCAGTTTGCTCAACATCTCCTGATATGAAAAATTTAGAATTAAATCCTATACGAGTAAGTAACAATTTCATTTGTGACGGTGTAGAGTTTTGAGACTCTTCAAATATCAAGATAGAATTATCAATATTCATCCCTCTCATGTACGCTAAAGCAAATACTTCAATAACATCGTTTTGTTTTAATTTTTCTCTCGACTCCTTTCCTATTATCTTATTTAAAAGATAATAAGATGGGAAAATATACGGGTCTAACTTTTCTTCTAAATTACCAGGTAAGGACCCTAACTTTTCTTCGGCTTCAACTGCAGGTCTAACTATTATAATTTTTTCGTAAGAATTTGTTTTATCTAATAGTAAATCCACAGCCGCTCTCATAGCGACAAATGATTTACCGACCCCTGCAGGTCCAGAGCAAATAGTAATTTCACTCTCTAATAAAGTATTATAATAAGTTTTTTGATTTTCAGATAGAAATTTTTTTCTAGTTTTTTTACTTATTATTGTATTAATTAGTTCTTTAACGTTGTTAGGAGTGTCACTTGTTTTTTGTTTAACGGCCATGTATTATGTTTTACTAAAATATATTCATTTTTTAAATAAAATAAATATATATCATTTATTATCTAACGCTTCTAATTCCCTGTAATACATCCATCCAATGGTCACACATTTCATACATCATAGATTCAAAAGTATAATCAGGATTCCATCCTAATGTTTCTCTAATTTTTGTAGAGTCACCTTTAAGATAAGGTAATTCTTCAGGTCTCATAAATTTTGGATTTTGTACGATATAATCATTATAGTCTAAGTCTAAATAATTAAATACCAAATCACACATCTCCCTAACTGAATGAGTCTCCATTGTTGAAACTACAAAGTCATCTGCGGTATCATGATTTATAATCGAATGCATCGCTCTAACATAGTCTTTGGAGTGTCCCCAATCTCTATAAGAATCCATATTACCTAATTCTAATTTATCCTGTAATCCTAATTTAATGGAACAGGCGGCTTTAACCACTTTATTAGTAACAAAATTACTTCCTCTTCTTGGTGATTCATGGTTAAATAATATACCGTTTACTGCGTGTAGTCCATACGCCCTCCTATAGTGTCTTACCGCATTGTAACCAAACACCTTAGAACACCCATAGGGGGATACTGGATTCATGACAGTAGACTCCCTTTGGAAACCATCACCCTCAATAGTTAACCCAAACATTTCAGATGACGACGCTTGGTAAAATTTAGCGTCTGGACATATTCTTCTATAAGCCTCTAATATATTAATTACTCCTACCACGTTTGTTTGTACTGTAAACTGAGGTATATCAAAACTAATTCTAACGTGACTTTGAGCTGCGATGTTATATATTTCATCCGGCATAATTTCAGTTAATAATCTTTCAATTGATGTTTGGTCTAGTAAGTCTCCATAATGTGTGTGTATATTTCCATTTTTAAACGCTTCGGTTAATCTTGCCGATTGGTTTTCTGATGTTGAGTTTCTTCTCACCATACCATGTACCTCATACCCTAAGGATAGGAGATATTCCGATAAATACGAACCATCCTGTCCGTTTATACCGGTAATAAATGCTTTTTTATTCATATTTTAAAATGTGATTTTTTTATAATACCCTTATCGTCAACTATAATAGTATTCGGGCTTTTCATAAATTTAACATATAACTCATCAAAGTCACCCCTTTCCTCTAAAAACATAGGTATCATTTCACCCTCATCATTTACTATAGTCCATAATTCGTATTCTTTTTTTATTTTTTTAAATACTTCCATTTCTGACACGTCAGGCCAATCATTTACGCTCCATTGGTGTGGTTTAGTATTAATAGCCTCTTCTATTTTATCCATCCCTAATTGTGCGGTCTCAGGAGTCATATAATAATGATACCCCATAGTTGAGATATCTTGGTCCCTCCATGGTATATCAGGTAATCTACCGTCATAAGACATTTTTTTTAAACTAATATAATCGTCTTTATTGTCACACAGTATCATACCACCTCTACCTAGACTTAAATGTTTTCGAAATTGAAAGCTCACACTCATTAATGATTTAGGTATGTAACTGTCCTTCTTCCATAGAACTGCTGCGTCAATAATCCTACAGTCATCAGTATGGTTTAGGGTGTAATAATCAACCCATTCATCATCCCTCCACTGTAAGTCTATATTTAATTTATTAGATAAAAAAGGTATAGATATATATGTTCTTTTAGGTACGGAAATAGAACTAACCTTTTTATGTATCAAACTCAACTCAACCCCGTGGGTACAACAATCAACAGCAACCGCGTATGGTGAACCAAAGAATTTAGCAATCTCATCCTCAAACTTTTTAATTGTATTAAAACTCATTTTTATCTATTTTTTCTTTTGTTATTCTTGTTTTTGATATGTCATAACTTTTAATTATATCAATATAGTTATCATTATCCACTCTATTTGTAAATAATCCACCAGTAAAACTACCATTATTAATACTAAGCTCCCAATTATCATAATATTCATTATCAATAGATTGGATATATCCATTTACCCCATAACCAACACCAATAAAACAAACTTTAAAATTTTCAAAGTTGTGGGTATTTTTTAATATTGTAACTATTTCTTCCATATCAGTAATACTAATATCATTCTCCCATTTATTATAAGTGTAGTTGAATAGAGTGTTATAGTTTTTTAGTTTCTTAAACCTTTCTTTACATTTAACAAAATGATTATAATCCTTTTCAGAGTTTAAATCGTGATGTGGAAATATTGCACCATGAACGTCTGTGTGGTCAACATCATAAAATTTATTACTAGTTCTAATTGATGTTGGTAATTGTGCACCTGTCTCTGGGTCAAGTGTCATTTGGTTACAAGTTAAACTAAAGTTATTCTCTGGTTTAAGTATCTCATTGAAATCATCCGCTAGAATGTGTTTGATATTCTTAACGTTTAATGTATTCATAAAGTCAAAGAATCCAGAGAACTCTCTATATTTGTAGTACTTCAAAATTTCTGAATTCTGACATCTACTACCTAGACTATGTATTGTATTATATTTCATCTTTTAAGTATTTTATATATATGTAATCTTCGGCACACATTAATTCATTAGCCAATTTAAAGTTTTCATTAACCGCATCTATCTTACTTTCGTATAATTCAACAGATAAGTCTTCAATTTTAAAGTTATCATTCAATATTATAATACCATCCGTATTGAAGAAATCTCCAATGTTTTCTATACCGTAATATATCGGAATAGTACCAGCCATGAAACAATCAGTTAGTTTCTCACTAAACATGTTTGGGTATGTCCCATTTTCCATTGCAATAGAAAAACAATAATTCTTCAACCCATCAACCTTATTGTGGATTGGTTTATACCCAAAACCGAAATGGTCACACTTACCACTAAATTTAGTTATCATCGCTTGTCTAAACCTATGTTCTTCACACATTACTTTGTTTGAAGCAATCATTGAGACTAACTTATCCTTTGGGTAAACATCACCAGAAGGTATAAATGACTTACCACTAGATTGACACAGTGTGAAAATATCGAAATTTTCAACTAAGTAAACATCGTGAGTGAAAACAGTATCAAATTTATCGGTTAGATATTGTATATTGTTAACACACCATTCGTATAACGAACCATTGATTGTTTTAGATTCTACTAACCAACCATAATTCTTGGTGTTTGGGTTAGTGTCTAACTTTAACGAATGGTCAACATATATCGAGATTGGTGCTGACATATCTTTAACCCATCTAATAAATAATGGTTCAGACCCAGATGTTGATGGACTATGTTGGAAACCACCACCAATTAAATTAAGTGTTGTTCTATTATCCATTAGTAATCCTTTTAAACTTTTCAATAAGTATTGGCATTGCTTGTTGAGATAGATGGATGTCATCCATGATAAATCTACTGTCAGTGTCACCATTAGCCAACATCATTTCTTTTGCTATATCAACATATAATACATCATTAGTTAAGCATTTTTCAGCTAAATATTTGTTGTATTTCCCACCCATGATTAGTGGGTACTATTTTATAATATTCCATCTTTAATTAATTTTGCATATTCTAATATCTTATCTTTATCTCTAATCTTAACAGGTTTAGCTGGACTCCCAACATAGATAGTCCAAGGTTCAGTATCTTTAGTTAATAATGAATTAGCACCTAATATAGAACCTTCTGCTAGTGTAACATTTGGCATAATTGAACAGTTAACACCACAACCAGCGTACTTACCGAACTTAACGGTAGAATAATTAATCGTTCTGTACTTTGAAGGTATTGTTGGACCTACTAAACCATCACCTGTATAATCTTCACTACCACAAACTATTTTAGTTCCAGCAGCAACAAAAGAAAAATCTTCTAATATTAACTTTGAATCAGTACCACCAATTACAGTAACATCTTGAGCAATGTGAATATAATCACCCATCTCTATAGCTGTTGATATTGTTACACCATTGTCGATTGCGTTATGTGAACCTATATCACAATGTGATGGATGTTTAATTATTGCTCTATCATGAATAAACACATCTTCACCGTATGTTTTAAAATTATCCATTATAAAAACGTTTTATCTAATGCTTGCCCCTCGTAAGGACCAGTCTTATATTCATACACAATTGTATCATCTTCTAAGATTTCGTATGTGTGACCACCGTAAAGTGTAAAACTAGCATCACCAGCTTCTAATATTGGTTCAGCAATTAATGTATTATCAATATCAAAGAATTTACATTTAACACGACCTCTTATAACAACCCAAGATTCTTGAGCAATTTGTTCTGTATAATGTCTATCTTTCGTTATGTGTTTATGTGGTGGGAATGTTTTACCATTAGCCATCTTTAATGTGGCGCACTGTATAAAATTATCTTCAGGAACAACTTCATGTCTTCCTTCGATTTCATCTAATCTATTGATTATATGTAGTAACTTATTTTCTTCGATTTTTGAGTATATTTTTTCCATGTCTTAAATTTTTATCCATTCTTTAGGTAATATATCTTTTGATGTGTCATTAACATTAGTACCAAACCATATATTAGGACCAACGATTATTTTATCAGTATTATTATTTAACCATGCTCCCCACCATGAAAAACTTGAGTTACTGGTGATTACGTTATTGCACATGGATATCAAATATAATTCAACGTAATCCTTTTCATTTTCAATAAAATAATACTCGTCTCCGATAAAATTTGATTTACACCATTCGATATCATCACTAAAAATAATAAATTTTTCAGTATTGTTAAGTAATTCTATTGATTTTTTGTAATATTCTACAGATTGGGTAGGATGATGTTTTGGGAATTTTAGATAATCACCTCTCCTAACATGTATCGCGGTTGTTTTTAATTCTAAAAGTAACTTATATTTAATGTTAATAACATCTAAAACATTTTTAGGTACCGTTAAAATCTCTTTTATCTTTTTTTCATTTTTTTTAAAATACTTTTCAGATTGAAAAAATCCATCAATAATAAATTCATTACCTTCAGGTATTGTGGAGTCATAATGAAAAGGATACCTATAAGTTTTAAGTCCCTGAGGTGGTTGTTCAGTTAGTAGCTTATCAAATAAAGAAAGATACTCTATACTGTGTTTTAGTTTTGAATTATGAAAAGAATCATTGTTAATATTAATTAATTGACTCATTAAATTAGGGAATGAAGCGTCAACACCTTTATCGATAGCCATTGATAATGTTGCTGCAATTTGAAACATCATGTTTCCTAACCCCCCTTTTAAATTCGTATATATCATTTTAAATGATGGTTACTTAATTAACCAATTATAGTCTAAAGTTTGATTTTGAATGTCACTAAACCCAACTCTTTGTTTGGCGATTGCCGGATAAAAACAGTATACTTTAAATATCTTTTGTAGGTTAGCATATTGAACATCTATTGGTACTGATAACTTAGGTAAATTATTTAGTATCACATCAAACATAGTATTTTTAATACCGACACAATGTGTTGTGTAAGTGTTATGTATTTTACTAACTTTATCATTAATCAACATTGGTGGTTTATCCCCCATATGGGTATTATGATTACCACCCAAATATAACATATCCCAATCTTCAGGTAATTGACTAAAATATTCACTGATATTATTAATCTCATCAGTGAATATTACGTCATCTTCTAAAATTAAAATAGATGAGTAATTTTTTTCTTTGGATTCTTTTATAATCTCAATATTGGTTAGTATTAATCCAAGAGCACCTGGCTCAACCTTAGTATTATAGTCGGACATGTTTAGTGTACTACCATCAACTGCGGAAACCCGCTCAACACCCTCTATACCCCATTTAGTTAATTCTGTAACGCACTCATCCCATCTGTTTTTTCTTTTATCTAAATTAACACAGTATGTTTTATCAAAAAAATCTGTTATTTTATTCATAGTTTAATATTTTTTTCATTATGGTATCATACAACTCTTGTTGATTTTTATTTGCTCCTGTCGATACCGAACCATCTTTTTCATGGTGAAAATAAATAAATAGTCCTTTATTTATTTGTTTACCTGTATATTCTTTTTTCATCATTTTTAACCAAAAATGGTAATCTTCCCACCCTTGTAATGTAGTATCATACCCACCTACAGTCTCGTAAGCTTCACGAGAATACATAGAACTGTTAACGATAAATGGTCCTTGTAAAAGTCTTTCTTTTGACCACTCAGGCCTTTTTTCTAATCCTTGTATTTCTCCAACATGAACAGTATCACAATAAACAGGACTTATTTTAGGGTTTTTCTTTATAATGTTAACACCCGTTTTAAGGTAACCGGGATAAATCATATCATCCGCGTCTAAAGGTAAAATATATTCACCTTTACCTTCTCTAACTGCGACGTTTCGTGTATCAGAAACTCCAGTATTCTCTTTATGAATTATTCGTATACCTTCTTGACCTTCTAATGAATCTAATTTCATTAGACAGTACTCATCATTTGAACCATCATTAACTAATGTAATTTCAAAATTAGTATAATCTTGGTTATAGACTGATTGTAAAGTAGGGTTTAACCTTTTGGCGTAGTTATAAATCGGCATGGCCAGAGTGACTAAGGGTTCTCCCTTTTTAATTGGTTTTTTATCAAATGAAGTAGGTAATAAGATTGGTAATTTATCTTCATAAAAAGTAAGAAACTTTAATCTATTACTTTCCCATTTTTGATTTGTTTGACCTATTGATAAATGAGTGATTCTAATATCGTATAATACACCAATTTTAACATTTTCTATATAATTCTTAAAACAAAACCCTAAATCGTAGAAATGAAAACCATCGAATCTCTCATCAAAATTATGTTTTATTTTGTTTTTATTTATTGCAATAAATAAACCATCAACAATAATACTATCATCTAATTTACTACCTTTTGATTCGCTATACTTACTTGTCCATTTTTTGTCCCCTTGTTGATGATTTACTATCCCTAACATTTCTGTATTAATTTCCCACCATCTAGCCGATTTAGGAAAGAACTTAGTTCCTGCTACACCTAAAATACCGTACTCAGGGTTCCGTTTAAAATGTTTTAGGAGTTTATTACCCCAATTCTTTTTTTCAAAATATAAGTCATCATGACATAACACTACAATATCATTAGTTGCTTTTTCTAAAATTATATTGTAGGCTTCACTTAAAGAATGGGTACCAGGGTTTTCAAAAGGTATAACTTCTACCTTATGAACACCTGATGATTTTTCAATATAGTCTCTAAATTCAGTGTCTACTTTCTTTGTACAATAGCCTATTGTAATCATTAGTCGTCAAATACTTGAATTTCTACCGTTCTATTTGTCAGCTCAGTCCACTGACCCTTGTAACGAGTACCTCTAACAATATGGTTATCAATCCAATGGTAATTACCACCACGAGGTTTACCCATTAATAAATTACTATACTTGAATCCCCATTTATCTAACCACTCTTCGGTTATTTCTCTTACCTCTTCTGTACGTGAGGTAAAGAAAGTTATAATATGACCTTCATCGAACCACCTATTTAAAGTTTCAACTGACCCCTCATAAGGTATTACTTGTCTCATACGTTCAGGTTCCTCGTTAGGTACATCATCAGTTATTGTCCCGTCTATGTCAATTAGATAGTTTTTTAATCCATCGGGTAATGTGGGGCTATTCGCATATCCCTCATCATCTGTTGTTGTCTTTAGTTCAATATTTTTCTTCATAATTAATTAATTTCCTGTAGAACCAAATCCATTATCTTTTCGGTCTTTTTCTTTTATTTCGTTTACTCTCACTAAATCTATCTGACTTCCTCGTATTACAGGACACACAACAGCTTGTGCAACTTTATCTCCTTTATTAATTGTTTGTGTTTCGTTATTGAAATTAAAAATAATGACTTTAATTTCACCTGTATATCCATAGTCGACAGTACCTGGTGTGTTAAGGACAGATAACCCTCGTTTAATCGATAAACCACTTTTAGGTCTTACTTGTACTTCACAATTTTCAGGAACGTCTAAGAACAACCCTGTAGGTACTAAAGCTCTACCGAAAGGTTCTAAAGTTACAGACTCGTTCGCCCTTAAATCGAAACCTGAATCGGTTGCGTATGCATACTCAGGTTCTTTATTTTCAGACTTATAAACATAATTCATACTTACTTTAGGTATTTCGTGTTGTTCGTTGAAATTATTTTCAATCTCATTGATGTCGATACCTAAGTTTTTTAGCATCTCACTGGGGTCTGACATATCAACATTTGTCAGTTTAGACTCAAGTTCTTTGAGTGTTTTGAGGCTATCCCTAAACTCGTTAATTTTTCCTATCATTTTAAATTATATATTTTTTTCATTACATCAATCAATACTTTAACATCTCTTTCACAGTAGTCCGCGATTGGTTGTAGACCATTAGAATTCCAATACGTGTCGTGAACCATATTTCCTGATACTTCACCCGTTTTAGGACTTTCCACATTCAAAGCAACACACATCAAATCTAAAGATGCTGGTGAATTGAATGAACCAAATTGCCACAATTCTTTTGTGTCAACAGCCTTTAAATCCCACGGCTTAGTACCTAATGCAGGTAATATTTTGGGGGGTTTAATTCCGTTTACCACAAACCTTTTGGATAACATTGGCATATCGAATCCTTTTATGTTGTGACCACACAAGTAAAAATCTAACTTTAATACTTTATTAAGTAAGTCTTTTACTCCTTCTAATAATTTCTTTTCATCGTCTTCTGCGAATGTTGTTGTATGGATTTCACCTTTAGGTGTTATGAATGAAAATGATGCTACAATAATTTTTGAGAAGTCTGATACTAAAGCCGCGTGATTAGTGAAGACCTCATCTAAAGTCTTACCTTCATCTTCAGGATATCTCTTTTCGAACCAATTACGATAACTTTCAAAAAGTCTACCCATTTCAGGGTTCTTATTATTTAGAGTTGTGTAGTCTTTCTCAACACCAACAGTTTCTAAATCAAAAAATAAAAGTTTATTTAGTGGTACTTCAATCATCTTACTATTTCTTTATAAATTTCTGAACGAGTTTTTGTTACAGTTTTCATATCATAAGTCCTGTTAACCGTTTCATATAACCTTTCACCCAAATCCTCAGCGAAAGACGGGTTCTTAATCAACTTCTTGATATATTTTGCCCAATCAGATTTATTTCTGTGTTTATCAACAACAAGAGCGTTACCATCAGTAAATTCTCCTTTAGATAATGCGTGGTTCAAATCAATACTGTAAGGACCAACATCAGAGGCAATTAATGCCTTTTTATAGAATCCTGCCTCAATCACCTTAAGTTGAGACTTCATTCTATTGAACATAGTATCTTTAATCGGTGCTAAAGACACATCAAAATTAGAGTAGTTTTTCGCATAACTTGTAACAGGTTGTGTCCACACTCTATGATAAAAAGCGTTCTTATCTGAATACTGACCATCTACCTCAAACTTCATTAAATAATTGTAATGGTCTTCGCTTAAGGTTTTGTAATTGTTGGTGAAGATTTCTTCGTATTTTTTCCAAACAGTCTCATGTGGTTTAATGGGTCGCTGTTTCTGTTCTCCTGTACTCTGATTAATTTCTGTTACAGAACCTCTTATATCAAACCCACACACATACATTTGAAACTCGTTTTTAAAGTCGACTAACTTACTAACAGTACCGTCTAATAACATTAAATCATGTAAGTGAGAAGAACCACCTAACCACCCAAAACGTAATTTTTCAGACTCTTCAGTCTTTGCTTTAAATTGCTCTTCTTCAGGGTCCACCGCATTTGGTAGTATGAATACGTTCTTATTGATTTTTTTAATCTCCTCCGCAAATAAAGTAGTTGTGGTTGTTACGTACTGAGCGGCTTTTATATTTTCCTGTATATGGAATTCTAAGTTATTTTTCTTAACTAAATCATATGCTGGATGCTCCTTACCTGGTGACCAATAATCATCAATATCACAAATAGTAACTATTCCCCACTTACCTAATTGCTCAATAATTTTAGGGGAGTTTACATAATCTCTACCTATAACTCTATGAAAATGTACTATTTGGTATTTTTTCCAATAGTTTTCATCGTTAATTCTTGGTTCATAATCGATATCTACATGGAATTCCTCGGAATAATGGTTTTGTAAATATACATGGGGGTCTACCGACCTGAATTTACCAACACCTGTACGGTCAGATGGTAAAACTAAAACATTAATTTTTGACATACTTATTCAGTTTAGAAAAAGTATAGTAAATAATGCTTTATAAGAAAAGTTATTGTTTGACTTTTTTGATTTTTGTAACCTTACCCTCAAAAATATGTTTCCCTACCCTTAATGATAGTGTTTCATTTGCTTTCTGATTACCCTCACTGATTAATCCCGCATTAGTTAATTCCTCTTTAACCACATCCCTTACAGTATCTCTAACAACATCTCTTATCATTTGCTTTAAATCACTATTAGATGTGTTTGTGTTAGTTGATTCCTGTGTTATTTGTTGGTCTGTACTTCCGTTATTCATTAATCTAGCGGCTCCCTCTATTATATCGTTAGATAGTGTTGCTCCATTCATTTGTGGTTGTACAATGGGGTTTTCAATCATAAGTTTTTTAATCTCTTCGGGTAATTTAGAATTAAGTACCGCATCATTTGTCACGGTTTTAGTTGAGATAGTATTTTGAACTTTTGGTTGTTGTTGAGGTGTAGATTCAGTTAAAACCTCACTCGGTATATTGTATTTTGCGTTTACGTTTTCATTAACCATAGATAATCCAGAATCTTGTCCTCTTGGAACTTCATTATGTTTATCCATAATTTTTTTAGACATCGCTAATTTTTGCATTAAATCACTCATGGTTTTTGTATTAGAATTTTGCGTTTAGTATGACCCTTTCCATACTTTTATCCCCATTAGGGTTATAGTTTGGTCTTACTTCATTAAAAGTATCTTGAGTTGGTTGGTAAGTAAAGATTTTATCCGCTCTAAACAATCTCCAACCAGGTAGGGGTTTCTCACCTATTGTCGCAGTGTGAGATGCCCCATCAATATCCCATGCCCTGACTACTAAATTACCTGCTTTACTATAACCCACACATACAGGTTCAATTCTACGATAACCTTTACCTCCTGGTATATCACCATCGTAGTAAACGGTAACAACAATTTTTTTATTTATTGAGTCTTGGATATCTCCTAATGAAGCTATTTCAGTCAATAATGATTTAAATGTTGTTAATAATTTCATAATTTATCTTATTTGAGTAGGAGTATTACCTCTCGCTCCCTCACCCTCAACAGTATATGGTTGTTTTGAGTTATATCTGTTAATTTTTATCTCGTCTTTTCTTTCAAAAACATCTGTAGATGTACCCGCATTTTCGTTATAAACGTCTAAAAAAGTACCGGTTCCTCTACCAATCTCATCTCCATCAGAAACGGCGTCTGGGTGTACCGGTGAGTATCTATCAGACCTTGGTGAAAAGTCATTCTTTGGAAACAACTTTGACCTTTCAGCTTCCGCGATTGAAGAAAGTTGATTTTTAGGTTGTTCGAAATCTAATCTATCATTTTGAGTTGCCATTATTTTATTGTTTTAAATAGTTGATTTATTTTTTTTATTTCTTCCGTTATGGAAGTGTCAAATTTATTGATACCTTTTTCATGTTTATCGTGAGGATTAACAACTATACCATCTTTTTCGTGGTTTTTTATGTGTTGATTTTCCATCCCTGTATCTGACTTAACAGTTTTACCATTTTCTAAAGACTTTCTCCACCCATCAAGAACGTGGTCACACCACTTATTCATTCTATCTCCTCCATTTAATATATATGGGGTGTCTTTACCATCTCCATTGTACGTTTCAAACCAATTCTTAATCCTTTTAATTACGGGATAACCGACAATACCAGTCTCCCTTAATTCTTTATTACGATTATAACCCTCAGTATTACTATCACCTTCGACCATCTCAAAAGATTGTTGTAAATGGTTTTTTAGTGATTCAGGTAGTTTCGCCTTTCTATGGTATAAATCTTTATTCATCTTTAAACATTTTAATTATCTTTGGTATCGAAATACCCTCAGCGTTTGCCATGTTTTTTAATGCCTTTATATTTCTTAATATGATTGGAGATATCTCCTCATCTTTTGATGAGATTGTCCTATCATCTGACTTCTGTAATAGAATGTTTTCCGCCATTTTCTGAACGTCATCTTTAGTAAGACTTTTTTCTTTTTCTACAAGACGCATAGTGTCAATAAACCCTTTCTTTTTCTTTAGTTCATTATTGTCCGAAATTTCGGTATCAGGAACTTTACCCTGTTCTCTAGCCCTATCTTTAGCCTTGTCCTCATCAAATCCAAAATCTTTAATAAAGATATCTACGGTATTCATAAAATCTTCATCTTCAGTTTCTTCATATCCAAAAGCATCCGACATATCTTCTTCCCTTACTACGGATTCACCATAATACACTCGATATCCTCTAGTGAGTGGGTCTTGGGTTTGGTGTCCCGAAGCAACTCTTTTATCCATAGTTGATAAACCAGGTGCGGTTGTAGCAGGGTCAAGAATGGGTATTTTAGAATTATTCATTGTACCATCATAGTCAACTAACTCATCTATCTCAGCCTTTTTGGCGTTATTTTCTAACTCATTTAATTCCCCTTGTGATTTACAAGGTTTAAATGACTTCCTTTTAGTTTTGTGATAACCCTCACAACCAAGCTCTTTCGCCACCTCTAAAGCTTCTTCTTTTGTCCTGAAAAGATATGACTTCATATTTAGTTTTTTTCTATAAATACCTCGAAGGAAGTATTTATCATAAAAAAAGGAGTATGCCCGGTCAGAATATAAATAATTACTATTTTAATAAATTAGACGCTAAACTTTCAGAGCACGGTTATTTTGATATTACGCTATCCTCAGATAAAGATGGTTATGATACAGAAGTCGTATTTTCAGATAAGATTATCGGATATAATAACAGTACTCTTTTACCAATTAATATAGATTTAGATTCAGATTTATGTAATCAAAAAGAAAATTTATTATGGGACAATTTTTATTCAGGTAATACTTTAGTATCTAAAACATATTATAACCCAAATAACGAGGACTTAAGTTGTAAAACCGCAACCACACTTTGTGATATCGGATTAACGGCAACTGATAATGGGTTATACGATAAAATGTCAGGTGAAAGTTTGACTTTTACAATGGGAATTAATGACTTTGAGAAATTTAATCCTCACTACTACGATAGGAGATTTAAGCTCCATCCCGTAACTGGATACACGAACTCACCTAATCAAAGGTTTTCAGGTAATACAAAAGAAACCGTTTACAATATCGTATCAAAAAGTGGTGACACAGTGGGTTATTACAATGAATTATACGGAGGATTTTATCAAGGGTTTTATAAATTATTTGGGTATGATTATGAAGTTTTTCCTGAGAGAGTAAACAAAGGTTGGACTTCTGAATTATTACTAAAACCCCGTTTAAATGAAGTTTATTCCCCATCTTCAGGTCAGACTTACTTAAATAATATATATTCAGGTAATTCAGGTACCTTCTTTTTTATGGGGACAAGAGCCGAGAATAAATATTATCACCCCGCCTCAGGTTCTCCTGTAAGTGATAGTGGTTATACAAGAGTCACTTCAGGACTAACTGAATGTATTAAAACATGTGCGTGTGCCGATACAGGAGTTACTAACTCAGATTGTTTTAAAGTTTATCCTCAAACGGCAACAACTCAAGTACATAGAACGGGTAGTTGTGGAGCGTACAATGAGTCAGTACCCGTGAAATTACAAGACCCTGACGACGACCTATTTTCCAATGCATTATCGATTAGATTTTCAGGAGCACCACAAAATCCTAAAATTTGTGTAAAATACTTAAAGTTCACTGGTGAATGTATAACGACAGGGACGTGTGAAAATACAGGGGTCACATACTCTTCAGGATATACCGTAGTAGAGACATGTTCTTCAAAGGGAGTTTACGACGATTGTGACTATAGTGGGTGTACCTCGACATCTCAAGAACAATGGATTATGATATCCACTGTTTTTGAACGATATCTCACATTAGAGGATTGTGATTTATTGAATTTTGGTGGGTTAGGTGACGTTCGAAAAGAATTATACCCATCAGAACTAAATAACGCATCGTATAATTTAATTATGCCACCCCAAACACATAGCGGGTCAACCAAAGAAAAGATAAGGTCGTATATCGATTTAACAGAGAAGTGGTTTGAAAACGTAGGTAAACGAATGGGTACATTAAAGATTTACGTTAATGGTTATCTCTTTATGACTATAAACGATTTTGAAGAAATTATTCCTCATGAGTTAAACACTGAAAAAGAAAAACAATTGGGGGTACCCTTTAACATCTCTATTGGTGGTGGAACTCAGGGATTGAGGGAGAGT
>Ga0222717_10000678_pt1 | contig 29014 bp, 23 predicted proteins | sample C33_18DmetaG_FD_165053 | JGI IMG/M metagenome (GOLD analysis project Ga0222717, IMG submission 165053) | Estuarine water microbial communities from San Francisco Bay, California, United States - C33_18D | ecosystem: Environmental > Aquatic > Marine > Unclassified | place: USA: California... | reverse complement strand
TCCCGAAGAACTTCGGCGATGCCCCCGCAGGAAATAGTGAGTCCCCTTCGCCAAGCGGGAAACTGATCTCGCCGCGCTCAAGTCCGACAGACTGCTAGTTCCATAATTATCTCTCACAGGGTCTCCTGAACTTTGATCCAGCCAGTCGCGTGTGGATTGAATTCACTGCTGATGGAGCAAAAAAACAGGAAAACTTCAGATACAGCTGTCTGTTGACGGAGTAACGCCTCACTCAGCTCCTGCCGGTTGGAGTCATCCTGCTCGCTCCCCGAGTTGATCTTGCCGTCCCGCCAGACAGACATCAAACACTCATTGGTCAGGATATAGGAGTACACTTTGAGCATGTAGTTTGAATGGGCGGGGCAGCCACTCTCAATCCCGGCACGTCCTTTCCGCGGGCGTTGACTGGCTGGATCTTCTCCCACTATGACTCGACCGGGAGATCCAACGAGCCGCCTGCCATCATCATCAGGACCGGTTTGCCCTTCGCGCGCCTGACTCACTAACTTAGTCCCTTCATCATATTGATCGCCCCGGGGGCCGGAAGTCTATCTCCTCAGCCCCTCGCAACCTGTCCGGGAAGCCGCGATGAATCGCTCCCAGTTCAATACGCACACTTGCCGCTGGCGGCGTTCCGTGCAAACTCGTCGACTATGGACAAACAGCTGGTGGAATTGAATTCAGTGAGCAAGCGCTACGGTGATCGCGTGATCCTCGATGGCGTGGATTTGACCCTGAATCCGGGTGACCGATTAGCCATTGTCGGCCCCTCAGGGTCAGGAAAAAGCACCTTGCTCAATGTCATCGGATTGCTGGACCAGCCAGATGCCGGTACCTATACGATCGATGGCACGCCTACGGAGGGAATGTCGGAGAATGCGAAGGCAGCCCTTCGAAGTAAAGCGATCGGGTTCATCTTTCAGCTTCATCATCTCTTGCCCCAGTTATCGGTGTTAGAGAATGTGACCTTTCCCGCGCACGCCCTGGCAGTGAAACCGAACTGGAGCGACATCGAAGCACGCGGTCGGGATTTGTTAGACAAGGTTGGCTTGAAAGACCAAGAATCCAAGTTTCCAGCCCAGCTTTCGGGCGGAGAACGCCAACGTGTGGCGGTTGTTCGAGCCTTGATCAATCAACCGAAGTTGCTCCTCGCTGACGAGCCCACAGGAGCGTTAGATCGGGCCAATGCAGATTCCCTGACGGATTTGCTCCTGGAATTGAACGAATCTGAGGGCATTGCCCTGGTCGTGGTGACCCACGATGCGTCGATTGCGAAGGCCGTGGGATCCGTCGTCGAAATTCAGAATGGAAAGCTAGAAAGCCTCTAAGCCATGTTTCCTTACATTCTTAAAAGCCTGCGGCACTACTGGCGCACCCACCTTGCCGTGCTCGCAGGCGTCTTTGTCGCCTCGACGGTTCTGACGGGAGCCCTCTTTGTTGGAAACTCGGTCAAGGCGAGCTTAAAGCAATTGATCGAGGAACGCAGCGGCGGTATCCAAGCTGTCTTGTTAGGCAATGATCGCTTCTTCTCGCAGGCACTGGCTACGAAAGTCGCCGCTTCGACCAAGGCCACCATCTTGCCCGTCGTACAGGTGCAAGGAACCATCACCGATGAAACCTCCACCACCCGCGTGAATGCTATCAGCGTCATTGGCGTGCCCGATACGTTCTGGAGTATTCGTGGAGAACGTGCCTCGATCGCGCCCGGAGAAACGTGGATCAACGAAGCTCTTGCTCAACAACTTAACATCAAAGTAGGTGATACCGTCATCGCCAGAGTCGAACAGCCCGGCGCGATCTCTCGCGATGCTCCGCTTTCAGGGGAAAGCGACGCGGTGGTGCCGCTTCGATTGGATGTGTCCAAGATTCTGACCGGTAGTGAGTTTGGCAATTACAGCATCAAGGCTGAGCAGACTGCGCCCAACAATCTGTTTCTGTCCATTGGAGAATTAGCGAAATCGCTAGACAAAGTTGACCGGGCTAATCTCCTCCTAGTTCTGGGTGACACTCCCCTACCCGATCTTGAGACGGCCATCGACGAGGCCTGGACCACTGATGACACCGACTTGGCACTGCACGAACGTGAGGGCGATTGGGAAATCGTCAGCCGTCGTGTGCTCGTCGATTGGCGAGCTGAAGAGATTGTCCGTGAAGCCGCTCCTGATGGTAACGGAGTGTTCACTTACCTGATCAACGGCATCAAAGGCGGCAATGGCGAAGCGCCCTATAGCATGGTGGCGGCGGTAGAGCCAGGCACAGGGCCTGTTCCGGAGGATCTGAAGGAGAACGAAACCGTGATCAATCAATGGCTCGCGGAGGACCTTGGACTAGCCCCTGGAGATGAAGTCGCCATGAGCTACAATGTGTTCTCACCAGGAAGAAAGTTAGAGGAGAAGAGCACGACATTCACGGTGCACAGCATCTTGCCGATGACCGATGGCTCCATGCATGCCCGGTGGACGCCTGACTTTCCAGGCGTGTCTGAGGCCGACAACTGCCGAGATTGGAAACCGGGAATCCCTGTCGATTTGGAGAAGATTCGCGACAAAGACGAAACCTATTGGGATGACTACAAGGGAACACCAAAAGCTTTTATTTCCCTAAGCGCTGGCCAGGAAGCCTGGAGCAACCGCTTTGGACAGCTGACGTCCTATCGCTTTCCGAAGGGATTCGATGGCGAGAGTTTCAAAGCGACGCTTGACGAGAAGCTCAAGCCTGGCGAGTTTGGTGTGCATCTCATCGATCTTGCGCAGAGCCGAGAACAAGCGGTCACCCACTCACTCGATCTGGGGCTCTATCTGACGGCTCTGAGCTACTTCATCATTCTCGCCGCGATTATCCTGACCGTGTTGCTCTTCGCTCTTGGACTCGACCAACGCGAATCACAGATTGGCACGCTCCGAGCCCTCGGCTTCACGTCCAAGTTTGCTCGCAAGGCCTACTTCATCGAGGGTGGAATCGTTGCTTTGCTAGGAAGCCTTCTGGGAATTCTTGGAGGGCTCGGCTACACGAAGGCCATGATTGGCGCGCTGACGTCTGTGTGGAAAGGAGCCATTGGCGGGCTTCAGATTGTCTATGCTCCAAACATGGCCTCGGGGCTCATGGGAGCCTACGGCATGTTCTTCATGGCCATCATCGCGATCTACTTTGCCACGCGGCGCATTTCCAAACACACCCCACTCAAACTGATGACCGGCGCAAGCGTGACGCCGTATGTTCAGCATGCAGCGTCCAACTCTCGGCTCAAACAAAAGGCGTTCTGGGGCATGCTCCTGGCTGGCCTACTTGCCCTTGCCTCTCTACTAGGAGGTCGTTCTCAACCTAGCGCCATGGCGCAGACAATTTCCTTCTTCTCAGGCGGGATGCTGACCCTAGTGGCCGGCCTTTGTGGCTCTTCACTGCTTCTCGCCGGTTCCCATCGTTGGCTTGCCCAACGGCGCGATCTCGTTTCCCTTGGCATTCGCAACAGCGCTAGGAAACGTGGCCGTAGCCTCTCGGTCATTGTCATCATGGCAGCTGGTGTCTTCATGGTCTGTGCCACGAACGCCTTCCGTCAAGAAGCGACCCAGGACGCCGACGTTCGTGCCTCTGGCACCGGAGGTTTCCGCTATGTAGGCGAGTCTTCGTTGCCCATCTATGAGGACCTCAATACGCCAGCGGCCAAGATACAGTATGGCCTAGATGACGAAGGCGCAGCGTTCTCCATGGTTCCCTTCCGCGTCCGAGAAGGTGAAGAAGCAAGCTGCCTCAATCTCAACCAGGCCCAGCGTCCTCGGCTCATGTCGGTGAATCCGAAGTCGCTTGCCGACCTTAACGCGTTCACTTTTCAAGTAGGTTCTGATTGGAAAATCCTATCAGAACCCTTACCTGATGGGGCCATCCCTGCGGTCATGGACATGAATTCCGCCACTTACGCTCTCAAGGTAAAAGTCGGTGATGACATACTTTATGAGAATGAATTGGGCGAGATTCTCCGTATTCGGCTCGTAGGTATTCTCCAGAACTCACTTTTGCAGGGTAGCGTCATCATCTCAGAAAAGAACTTTCTGAACGAGTTCCCATCGGCTGGCGGCTACCGCTATTTCCTGGTGGACGCGCCTGCTGAAACTGCAGAGAAGGCGAAAGCCGCAATGACTCGCATGTTAGGAGACTGGGGACTGAGCCTCACTTCGGCAGCAGACCGCCTCGATGCTTATAATAATGTTCAGAACACCTACCTGAAAATGTTTAGCACACTCGGAGGACTCGGTCTCCTACTCGGCACCGTCGGTCTCGCCGTCGTCACATTCCGTAACATGCTAGAGCGACGCCGAGAACTCGCGCTCATGGAGGCCGTCGGCTTTACCAAAAAACGCCTCTCAAGGCTCGTCGTCAGTGAGCACTGGTTCCTTCACATCATCGCCGTCGCCCTAGGGGCAATCGCCGCGTTCTTGGCGATCTACCCTGCACTTGCTGCCTCTGGACAGGAGTTGCCCGTGAAGCTCATTACTACCACACTCGTCCTGATATTTATCGGAGGCTTGTTCTTCTGCTGGTGGGCCGCGCGCACCGTTTTTAGACAACCGCTGTTAGACTCCTTGCGTCATGAATAGATTCTTCTCCCTTCTCCTCTTCACACCGCTGCTAGCCACGTCTTCATGGGCGGACGAGTATGTGCAGGACTTTGAGAAAGCCGAGCTCGGTTACCCACCTGATGAACTCATGGTCATTGATGGTGAGTTTGAGGTGATCGAGCACGAAGGCGGAAAGATCGTCAAACTACCTGCGGATCCGATCATCGAGTGCGGACTTCTCTTCGGAAAATCTAGTAAGAACGCGATGACGGTCGAAGCCAAGGCCTTCGCCGAGAAACGCGGACGCCGCAGCTTTCCGCGTTTCGGCGTCGGCGTGCACGGTGTGTCTGGCTACCGAGTCCGGGTAGTCCCCGCAGCAAAGAAGCTCGAGCTGGTCCACTTTGAGGAGGTCATCCATAGCGAGCCCTTCGTTTGGAAGAGCGGCGAATGGTGTCACCTAAAACTTAGCCTGACCAACTCCTCAGGAAAGCCACAGGTAAAAGCTTGGGTCTGGACAGCAGGAGTAGATGCGAAGCAGCCAGATGCTCCCACGCTAACCTACGAAGGAGAAGCCGGCAGTTCCAGCCAAGGCAAGGCGTCCCTTTGGGGCACCCCCTATTCCGGCAAAGACATGCTCTTTGATGATCTCAAGGTAACTTGGGAACCTTCAAAGCCGAAAGCGGAGTAAGCTTTACCAGCCACCCATGGTCTCGTATGCGAAACCACGGAGATACTCGGTCTCTGGCAAGGTCGCGATCACAGGATGATCTGCTCGCTGACTATAGTTAGCTAGCCGCCTGAGGGTACGTTTGGCATCCACAGCCGCGCCACTGATCATCTGGGTAAACGTCTCGTGATTGATGTGGTGCGAACACGAAAAGGTCGCGAGCCGACCGCCAGGTTGCAGCAGTTTGAGCGCGCGGAGATGGATTTCTTTGTAGCCTCGCAAGGCCCCGCTTAGGCTGCCCTTGTTCTTCGTAAAAGAAGGCGGGTCCAAGATGATAAGATCAAAGGATGCCTTCTGAGACTCGAGTTCTCGCAAGTGATCAAAGGCATTGGCCTTGACGAAATTCACCTTAAGGTCATTTCGAGTCGCATTGATCTGCGCAGCAGCCACCGCACTTGCGCTAATTTCAATCCCGGTCACCTCAGCGGCACCGGCTTGCCTACAAGCGAGGGCGAAACCTCCCTGGTGAGAGAAGACATCGAGTACACGTAGGTCTTTGCTTAGCTCAGCGACGGCGGCATGGTTGGCTAACTGATCTAAATAGAGGCCCGTCTTCTGCCCTTCTAACATATCCACTTGATAGATTAGGCCACCAATTTGGAGATCAAAGGCTTCGGGCGTCGAACCAAAGAGCAAGCCCTTGACTGACTCCAGCCCTTCCGCACCACGAATGGGACTATCGTTACGCTCGGTGATACTCTTCGGTTTGATAACCGATTGAAGGGCCTCCGCGATGGTGGTCTTGCGTTGGTCCATAGCCAAGGTCAGCGTCTGAAGGACAAGGTGGTCGCCATACCGATCGACGATGACACCAGGCAAGCCATCGCTCTCACTCCAAACGAGTCGAATAGCTTGCATGTCAAGGCCAAGCGTTTCGCGATGATCCACAGCACGTTGGATACGCCGCTTGAAGAATTCGACATCCAGCTGCTGCTTCTGGCGCGAAAAACGCCGGACAACAATTTGAGATTTCGGATTGTAGATGCCCGAACCGAGCGGGCGATCCTTAAAGTCCTTTAAACTGACTATATCTCCAGGCGACGGATCTCCGAAGATCTTCTTGATGTCGCTGGAGTAGACCCAGTCATGCCCATGATAAATCCGAGCCCGCGGTTTCACGACGACGCCAGCCATCTACTGAACGAGGGCGGCGGGTTCGAGAGCTGTACTTGCTGGCGTCTGAGGCTCTGGGTATTCAAAAGTCTTCCCCTCGTAATTTCGCATGAGGATGCGCTCATCATCGCGATGCATCACATAATCAGGATTAACCGGAACTTTCCCTCCACCACCTGGAGCATCGATAACAAACTGCGGAATGGCATAGCCACTGGTGTGACCGCGCAGCCCCTCAATGATTTCAATCCCCTTACTAGCTGGAGCCCGCAAATGGGACGATCCTTGAATAAGGTCACATTGATAGAGGTAATAAGGGCGCACTCGGCACATGAGTAGCTTATGGACGAGAACTCGCATGGTTTCCACATCATCGTTCACCCCACGAAGCAGCACGCTTTGATTTCCCATCGGCACACCGTGATTTGCAAGTCGTTCAAGCCCTTCCTTCACTTCAATAGTCAACTCGCGTGGGTGATTCACATGAATACTTAGAAACAGGGGGTGGTACTTCTGTAGCATCTGACAGAATTCAGGCGTGATGCGTTGAGGTAGAAAAACAGGAACGCGCGAACCAATGCGGAGGAATTCGATGTGAGGAATACTCCTCAAGCGGCTAAGAATCTTCTCCAACTTCTGATCTGAAAAGAGCAATGGATCACCACCTGACAGAAGCACATCCCGAATCTCTGTGTGCTCTTCCAGATAGCGGAAGGCAGCTTCAAAATCCGTTTCCAGTTCTTGCTCTCCAGCCCCACTAACCACGCGGCTCCGCGTACAGTAACGGCAGTAGGCCGCACAACGATCCGTCACCAGAAAGAGCACGCGATCAGGATACCGATGCACAAGCCCTGGAACTGGCATGTGCGAGTCTTCTCCACAAGGATCAGCCATGTCTGTCTCCTCATACAAGGTCTCTTCTATCCGAGGAATGACCTGTCGCCGAATGGGATCTTCTGGATCGGCCTCATCAATGAGGTTAAAGAAATGCGGGGTGACCGAGAGCGCCAATTTCGTCCCGCTCAAGAGAATCCCACTCCGTTCCTCCTCGCATAATGTCAGATGCTCTTCGATCTGAGACAGCGAATTGACACGATTCTTCAGCTGCCAAATATGGTGATCCCAATCCTCAGGTGGATCAGCAGCCCAATAGCCTGGGGCATGGGAAATAAAGTCTTTGCTGAGATCGTTCTGGTCGTAGCGCATAGTGGGTTCTCTGAGGTCTGGCCGAGTCTAGGGCGCAGCTCAATGATGTCAAACCAGCCTCGTTGACAGTTGGGGGCGTCTCCTCCATGTTTAGGGTGCCCCCCGGCAACCGCTTAGACTCAACCACGCCGCAAGCCTTTCCAACTAGATGTTTCTCCGAGAGCTCCGCAAGATCGCTCGCCCCCATTGGTTTGACATCCTCTTCACTATCAAGCGGAGTAGCGGCCTTTCCGTGACCGAACTCTCGAAGGTGATGAAGATGAGCTACATGGGAGTGAAGCAGCACTGTGATGACCTGGAAAAGATTGGCCTGCTCGATACCTGGAGACGACCGCGTGAAGAGGGAAGTAGTGGGCGCCCAGAGAAGGCCTACCGGCTGACGCCGCGGGCAAATATCTTTTTTCCGAATTTCGACAATGAGTTCACCACCTCGATCCTCGCCGCTGTGAAAGACGCCTTTGGCGGCAACGCTCCAGAGAAACTCATCATTTCCTATCTGAACAACAAAGTTCGGTATTATCAGCATCACATTAAAGGAACCAATCTGCTGGAACGGGCCACCTCTTTCGCCATTATCCGCAATCGCGAGGGCTTTCTGTGTGTCTGTGAGAACACTCAGGACCCGACCCCGCGAGTCCTGATCGTTGAATACCACAATCCTCTAAAAGAAATCTTTGAGAAATACCCTGCGGCACTGCGCATGGAACAAACCATGATGGAACACTCTCTTGGTTGCTCACTCTCCCGCAAAGAGAAGCAGATTTCCGGTCTCACGAGAACCGTTCTCACTTTGATCGAGAATTAACCTCGCTTAGAATTCGTCCAAATCTGGAAGGCTAAACTCAGCATCTATCGGATCGATCGGTTCCCCTGGCTCAGCTTTAGCGACCGGTTGAAAAGAATTCTTCCCGTCGGCGACGATCTTTCCCTCCACGTAAGCAACCACGGCCGCGATACTCGGAATGAGTCGCTCAGGGAATATGAGCTCAACATGAAGTGGAGTCAGGTCCTGCTCTATCAAACGATCCACTTTATTTCCAAAGTCGACCAGATCCACATTCGCCGGTCCCGATGCAAGCTCGATAACAGACAAACTCGCACTGAGCATGACCTTCTGAGAAGCAACATCACTCCGCACATAATCTTTCGCATGCTCTTCAATCGCTTTTTCGAGCAACGTTAACTCTTTGAAGACCCCCTTCGAGCACAGCGACTTAGTACGTTTACTAAACAATTTTCTCTCCAGCCAAACTGAAACGGCCATGAATTGGTTCGCCAATTCTGCATAGTTGTCGTGGCTTTTCGAAAGAAGGCTCAACCAGGTCAACAAACCATCGTTGAGCTGCCAGACAGGCTGTAAAGTTTCGTCGATCGCCTCCTCAAGTTCGCTATGGACCCGCTTCAGTCCGGCAAGTTGTTCAGTGAGAATGTTGGTCCTAGTGGGCGACATGACTATCTAGATTTCGACAGGCACACGTCTTATCACACATCGGCTACTTATACAAGCCTATGGAGCAGCGTCATTTCAAAGCTGAGCGTCAGACCACGCACTCCACACTTGGTCCACCGATACCTCAGAGATGCCCATGCCGCCCATGCGCGGACACCCTTCCGGCTGCACCACTTGAGCTGTCCCCTCGAAAACAGGCCCTGTTCTGATTGGATTGGTTGGGCCAAAGATGGCGAAGATTGGCACACCTAGCATATTCGCTAAATGCATCCCGCCGGTATCGTTGCAAAAGACACCTCGCCTAGCCGTCAAATGATCAAGAAACTCGGCTAGATCCGTTTCCCCAGCCAGATTCAAGACCCTGTCCGAGTCAAACTCTGCGCCCACCTGATCCGTAATCCTTCTGTCTAGCGGGGTGCCATAGAGATAGATAATCTCATCGGTCTCTTTGAGAATGCGTTCGATCAAGGCCCGCCAGTGCTCGACAGGCCACCGCTTCTCCGGATTGTTCTCCGTGCCACAAATCAGACCAATCCCTCCACCGCAGGTTTCACGAGAAAGTGGTTTCCTGTCGAGATCTCCTAGCAATCCATAGGATCGGAACATCTGCTCCCATAAATCGAGCTGGTGGCACTGGGCCTCGTCTAGCCCAACCGGAAGAGGCCAAGGTTTCGTAAGAAGTGAACGACGCTTACCTGGTCGCACCATGCCCAACCGAACTGGTGATCCCGCCAGAAAAGCTTCGATATCGCCACGGGTGGAGTTCGTGAAACAGAGGTAACAGTCTGGATATTCATGCCTCCACCGGGCCACCTCTCGGAAGTAGCTCCAGGACGAGAGTTTCTTGCGTGGGAGATCGATCAGTCTATCCGCAACGTCAATTCTTTCTAGCAAAGGTCGCATCCCAGACGACGCAATGAGCGTGATCTCTGCATCTGGCCGTGCTTCTCTCACCGCACGAATGAGAGGCAACGCCATAACGACATCACCTAACCAATTCGGCAGCCGAAACCACAGTCGGTTCCGCTTTGGCCACTCGGAGTGGCCTTGGAACTCAATGCTCTCGTCCAAGTATCGACCAGTCTCACGAAGCTGAAAGCGCTGCCGGGGTTTGCCATGGGTAGACCAACGATTGTGAAACCAAAGCCAGTCTGCCACTTGCTCAGGTGCCCCATCCAGGTAGGCCTCGAGTCGCGCATGGCTGGTAAGCATGACAGCCTCCGGTGATTCAGACTTAGGAAGCTTTTCAAAGTCGAGTTCTACACGCCAGAAACCAACGCGCCTGGGCATCAGCAAGTAGACGGGAACATCAAACTTTTTAGCCAGTAGCCCGGGCAAATGAGTCGCGGAGGCCACGCGCCCCATGAAGTAGATTAAGGTGCCGCTGGAACCTGCATTCTGATCGAAGAGGACAGTGAGACACTTACCATCTCTAACGGCCTTCATGATAGGACGCATTCCCTCCTTTCGCGAAAGCATGCGCAATCCCCAGCGTTCGCGCGTCGATTTCACCCAGTCGCTGATTGCCGGTTGCTTCAATGGGCGAAAGATCGATGGATGACCGACAGCTTCCGGAATCAACGCAGGAACGGCCCCAGTCATCTCGAAATAGGTCATATGCGGCATCAGATTGATGCCACCTCCCATCGCTCCGGACCGCAATCGTTCACGCACATCGTCCGTCATCGTCAGATTCTCTTCAAACCAACGACGTGACAAGAACGGTGAAGCGAGCGCAAACGTTGCCATTTCAATCAGATAGACACTGGTCAATTTGCCGACACGAGCACGCCAGTCAGAGTCTTTGTCGGGAAAAGCATGGTGTAAGTTAGAGCGCATGGCACGCATTCGCGCGATCGGCAGCTTATAGATCGCCCGTCCGATCATCTGCGCAAAGCACGCAACAAAGCTCATGGGCATCGAGGCAAGAACGCGGCCGATGAGTTTGATGAAAAGAAGAGCAATCACGGGAAGTTCGTTCAATCACTAGCACCTATACGGATATATCCTTAAGCCACTCAGATTCCGATAGATGCCAGCGAACGGCTTCTGCTAGCCCTTCCTCCAAGGACACTTTGGGCTCCCAACCGAGTAGAAGCTTCGCTTTCTCGATAGAACTTGCCGTTTCACGCATGTCGCCTGCCATTTCTGGCATAAACTCTAGCGTCGCTTCTTTGTCTAACAACACCTCCAACAAACCAATCATCTTACGAAGGCTACACGGACGATTCCCACCACCAAGATTGACAATCTCGTAGCCAAGCGGTTTCGCAGCAGCCAACGTTCCGGCAACAATATCACTAATGTAGGTAAAATCACGTCTCTGCTCACCGTCGCCGTAAATCTGAATAGGCCGACCTTCAGAGATCCACTTGGTAAAACGAAACGGGCTCATATCTGGACGACCCGCGGGCCCATAGACGGTAAAGTACCGCAGGATCGAGAGATCTAGGCTGTGCAGGTGGTGATAAGAGTGAGCAAGCACCTCCATCGATTTCTTGGAAGCTGCGTATGGCGAAAGCGGCCGGTCTACCGGCTGATCCTCACAGAAAGGCGAAGACTGCCCCGCGTAGAGTGATGAACTCGAAGCGAGCACTGCTTTCTTCGGACCATGGTAGCGCATGGCTTCGAGGACATTCAGCGTACCGATCACATTTGAAGTCTGATAAACGTAAGGGCGGTCCACACTGTAGCGCACGCCCGCCCGGGCCGCTAGATGATAGACCACATCAACTTTATGTCGTTCCAAATAACGATTCGTATCCTCTGGCTTCTCGATGTCAACGGCATCAAACTGGAATCCAGGATGCGCCCTCAGACCATCCAAACGATGCATCTTGAGACGAATGTCGTAGTAGTCATTCAGGCTATCGATCCCGTAGACGCGATGGCCCTGATCTAAGAGAGCCTGAGAGACGGCCGCGCCGATGAAGCCCGCTGCTCCGGTGACGAGGACGCCATTCATAGAACACCCCTAACTACAGCCCCATCGCGTGCCGCACACGCCCGAGCACACCCGTTGCCAGTTCGCGAGCCCTCTCCGCGCCCTGCTTGAGAACTTCATCTACATGGTCACGATTGGCCAATAGTTCCTCTCTCCGAGCACGCATGGGAGCAAAGTAGTCCCAGTATGCCTCCCATAAGCGCTTCTTAAAGTCACCGTACCCAACACCACCATTACGAAAGTCGTTTGCCATCGCTTCAACCTCGGACTCATTGGCGAACAATTGATAGAGTTCGTAGATAATCGAAGCCTCAGGATCCTTGGGGTGGTCCACTTCGACAGAATCCGTCTTGATCTTCATGATCTTCTTCCGCAGCTGTTTCTCGGCACCAAAGATGTCTATCGTATTGCCATAGCTCTTGCTCATCTTCTGACCATCAAGACCTGTCACTTTCGCCATAGACTCCCGAATCTGTGGTTTGGGCAGCTTGAGCAAGCCTTCCCCAAAGATCTCGTTCATCTTGATCGCAATGTCCCTAGTGACCTCGACATGCTGCTTCTGATCCTTCCCTACGGGCACAATATCACTGTCATAGATCAAGATATCCGCAGCCATCAGCACCGGGTAAGCGAAAAGCCCATGTGATGGTGTGATCCCCTTATCGACCTTATCCTTGTAAGAGTGACAGCGCTGCAGCAGCCCCATCGGCGTAACCGTACTCAGTAACCACGAAAGCTCGGTGACCTCGGGTACGGCAGAGTGCCGGAAGAAGACGGACTTCACAGGATCTAGCCCGCATGCCAAGAAATCGAGGGCGGCTTCGAAGCAATTCTGCCGCAAGGTCTCCCCATCCTGCACCGTCGTGAGTGCGTGGTAGTCCGCGATGAAGTAGTAGGCCTCACCCTCGTCTTGAAGACGAATGGAAGGTTCCATCATGCCGAAGTAATTCCCGATGTGAAAGGCTCCACTCGGCTGAATGCCAGATAGTATCCGCATGGCCGCTATTTAGAGGGCAACCGGGTGCCAGGAAAGTTAAAAAACAGGTCGGGCTTGATCTCGGCGTCAGAGACGCCCAATAAGAGCGCGTGGAGTTTGAGTTCCTGCAACAAGCCCGAAGCCGCCGTTCCAAGCGTGCGGCAACGTGGAAGCGCTTCTGGCTGGCCTTCAGCTGCGGTGGATTACTGCTCATCGGCACCATCTCGCTTATAAACGCGATCCGGGCGGGCAATTCGGTTCAAGTTGCGGGTCCAGTTTCAGCTCCGGTCGATTCTACCCCTCTCGAGACATTCGAGCCTCCTTCCTCTGACAAGCCTTTGCCGAATGTGCTGCATGAGCGCCCCAGAGACCGCCCGATTCCCAAGGCAGTGAATGAATTCCTTAGATCCGAGCAAACCCTGAATAGCCGACGGCTAGAACTCCTCCGTGATTATGAGATCGGCATCCGACAAGTAGATTTCTCGGCGCGCTGTTTGCCTCAGTGGGATTTCGGGAAAGCAGATCGCGGGATCATTTGGTTCTACCACTATCAGAGCGGCGCGACAGAAGCCGGCAAGCTCATGACCTGCTTTGGAGCAGTAGACGGGCTGGGCAGCCCAATCTTCCAGTATCCTCCCGCAACCGGTGACCCCCTCGCTCTTCTTGACAGCCAGTATGCCGCACTAAAATGGGTCGCTCTAGAGAAACCAGCGGTAGCTCTGATCGTCGGATCAAATGGCCCCTGGGAACGCAGTGGCACCGTAACCGACCTCTTTCTTGTCAATCAAGTCACCGGAAACAGATTCTGGCGATTCAAGAACAATGGCTTTGAGGAGAGCCCCCCCTGTTCGGCCCATCTCGTCGATTTTAGAGATGTCACAGGCGACGGCTACCGTGATCTCTGCTCTTTCTGGCTCAGTGGATCTGAACACAACGCAGAGCCATCTGGCAGAACGTATGCCTACGATCCAGCCGCAGAGACTTTCACGAGCACAGCAATTCCCATTGAAGAGGCGTGGCTAGCGGCAATCCACGAAGATTTCCAGAAAATCCATGCCGGCGGGAACCTTGATCACCCATTCGTACTAGGCGCTCCTGCACAGGTACGCGTCTTCTTACCTGAGTCTACCCAAGAACAAGAACCAAAACTTTTAGAGAATTCACCAGAATCGTAGGCACGAACAATACTAACCTGACACATCATATCGATCACTCTCGAGACCGAGCCTACCAAAGACCTATTTGCTAAACGTTGTAAAAATTTGCCAGATCTTTACAAACAGCGATCTGCCCTCTTCATTCCTTCCCCCCGCATGCTACCGACCGCTCTACTGATCGCAGGCTTGGCTATCCTAGGCTATGCCTACAGCACCTTCCAAGCGATCCTCATCTGAAAGATGGGTCTGGTGGCCTTCATGGGCACGTCCTTCGTACTCTTCCACGCACTCTCAGGGAGTTGGATAGTTGGCTGTATTGGCATTTGCCCTATTGTTCTGTCTACCTTGGGTTGACCTTCTCATTAGAGTCCGACAGACGGACCTTCCTATCAAGAGGCTCCTGCGCCGTCGGATCCTCCCAGAAAACGAAGATCCGTTCCTAGCCGCATGCGCAGCCGAGATTCAGGAAGTGGGAACTTTCAAAGATACTAGCGATTGGGGCTATAAGTGGAACGGAGCCGAGCATTTCTTCCGTCTCTACTACGTTGCCGAAACAAGAACATAGACTGTTGTTTATCTCACCGAAGACGAGCTTCACTCATGCCTACGTGAAGCTCGTTTCACGAGCATCGAACGATCAGGTCTACACCACCTCGAACTATCCCTTCGCGGCGAGCCTTAAGCAAAGTCCAAATCACCGTCTCCATTGGGACCGAACTTCGGTCCCAATGGGATTCTTGGCTCTCACTTAGAGTTTCTCGAACGCATGGATATCTCTTCAGTCGAGATTGAAAAACAAGAGACAAGCAGTTTGCTGGAAATGCTACCCACAGATCAGCGGCGCCTCGTCGATCACAATCTTTCCCAAGGCGCACTCAAGCCATCAGCAAAGGTGTATGCCGCTATAACTGGCTTGTTCTAGTCTTTCCCTGGACGCAACTCGTGGAGGACATGGTCCGCCTTCACTGACCAACGTTTACTTCCAGCTTCGGAATCGCCTCTATCAAACGTTCTCCTCCAGCACTCGTCGCTTTCGAGTTCCACAAGTAGAGCTTCTTTAGCCGCGAGAGACCCTTCAAGTGCTCGAGCCCATCGTTGCCAACATTCGTACCGTAGAGATTCAGAATTTCTAGTTCCATGAGCCCAGACACATGGATGAGAGCGTCGTCTCCTACCGTTGTGCGACTAAGCAAGAGTCTGCGCAGATTCTTGAGCTTGGCCACCGGTGCTAAGCCAGCATTCTTGATCTTTGTTTTGGACAGGTCAAGTGTGTGGATCTTGTCCGCAATGGGATCAAGAATAGAAAGGTCTAATTTCACTTCAGGATAATTGCGCGTAAGGCTACAATCAATCTCGTAAAGACCGCCGTCCAGGGGCTTGAATCCAATGTGCGCTTGCTTCAACGCTTCCATTACGGTTCCAGCGAGCTCGCCAGCACTAGCACCCTGTCTACCGAACTTTGCTTGGCGTGCCGCCACCGCTGCGCTAGCCACTTCTTGATCCCTGCCATCACCCATGGGCGCACCTCCACGAATCCAGCGTTTAATCGCGCTGGTCTGTGCGCTCGTTAGTGGCTTCCCCTTAGCAGGCATGATATCAGGATCATCCCCAGGCAGAACAGTCGATGTGTAAAAATAGCTCTTGTCCGGATCAAAAGCGATTATGACAGGACCGCTATTGCCGCCCTGACGGATCCATGCAGGCGAATCCAATCGGAGGCCGCCCTTTTGTTTCTCTTCGCCATGGCAGTCCAAACAACGGTCTCTTAGCATTGGAACAATACTCCCCTTGAACGTGGTGAGTGCTCCTGGATCGACCTTGGCCACCATGGCAACCGGAGGAGATTTGGGCTTAGATTCTAGCCTTGGATCAGGCTCAAGCGTTGATTCCTCAGCTGACACAACCGAATCAGGAGTTGGAACGGGATCATTCTCAGCCATCTCCATCTCATTTGGCTCCTCCATGATTGCCCGCTCGGGCTCTTCTACATCCGGCTCAAGCGTTGCCGTGGAGAACGGCTCTAATGTGGTCGTGGAATCTTGTGCCAACTCTCCAATAGAGAGAGGCGACTGACCTGCAGGATCAGAATCAACGTCGTCTTCCATCACCAGCAAATCACTCTCAGGAGTGGAGTTTCCTGCAGCTAGGCCCTGAAGATCAGGGCGAAGCCACGCCACCGCCACGCCACCTCCAACAGTAACCAATAGCGTCATGCTATATAGCACAGGCCAAAGTCCTCCACCTGAGTTTCTGCGGCGTGTGCGAGCTCGAGCCGCAGCCAGAAGCTTCTGCAAATAACATTGCTGCTTCAGCATTGCCGCCACTGCACATAACACCCCTAACAATACCCCAGTACCGGCAGCCTTCGCCGCGATCTGTTGACCGAGATTCGAAGCCTGAGAGAAGGTAAGAAAGGCACCCACAAAGAAGAGAGCACTACCCGACACTAACAGCACAACGACAGCCTTATCTAAATCAACGCCCTTACGCCCCCCCGAAAAGACCTCGATGATGACAACCGAGAGCAGCACGCCCAACGGCAGGAAGAGGCAAGCCTCAATCAAAGCTGCAGAATCCTTGACCACCATAGACGTGGCACCTATTAGGAGCATCAAGTCACCCATCGCGGAAGCGTTAGGCAAGCAGATCTATCACTGGACGTCCTTTGTGCGCCACGGTGAATGGGCGCTTGGACGGCGAGTAGACCACTTCATCAAGCGGCAAGCCTAACGCATGCGCAATCGTCGCATTAAAATCGGGCACACTCACGCGTTGGTCTAGCACATTGGAAGACGTCTCATCCGTCACACCATAGGCCTGACCACCCTTGATTCCACCACCAGCAAGGACACCACTAAAGGCTTTAGGGAAGTGGTCGCGGCCATCGTTCTCATTAATTCGTGGTGTTCGCCCAAATTCAGTGGCAAGAACAACCAACGTCTCTTCGAGAAGACCACGACGCTCAAGATCGGAAATCAGAGTAGCCATCGCCTGATCCAGAACACCAGCGCGGCGAGACACCGAATCGAAGTTGTTGTTGTGGGTATCCCAACCACCAAGAGACACTTCGACGAAGCGAACATCATTCTCAATGAGGCGACGGGCCAACAAGCAGCCCTGGCCAAACGAATTGTCTCCGTATTCATCACGAACATCTTTCGACTCTTTGTTAAGATCGAACGCCTTGAGATCCTCACTCTTCATTAGCCGAATCGCATCTTCGTACATGTCCGTATAGGCCCGCACTTTCTTGTGATTGTAACGGCGGTGAAATTCTTCATCGAAGGCACTGGCCAAATCCAGGCGGTCTTTGAATTCCTTCTCTGACATCCCCTGGCGACGCTTGCTGTTCTTGAGACCATCATTCGGATTGTTGATCACAAGTGGTGCGAATTTAGATTCCAAGAAACCCGAACCGGAGCCACGACTACTTCCACCAATCCTCACACTGGCAGGCAATGTGCTGTTTTTGCGCCCATCGAGTCGATGCATCCACGCTCCTAGACCAGGGTGCTGAATGGTGCCTCGGGGAGTGTAGCTCGAATGCATGAAATACTGGCCCTGCTCGTGAGCACCTTGCGTAGAGCTGAGCGAACGCACCAAGGCCATCTTATCCATCTGTCGAGCGAGGCTTGGCAAGTACTCACTAATCTTAATGCCATCCACATTCGTGTCGATCGCCTGGACAGGCCCTTGCTCATCCGCTCCGGGCTTTGGATCAAACGTATCCATGTGGCTCATGCCACCAGACATGTAGAGGTAGATCACCTTGTTTGCCTTCGCACTAGGATTGCGCGTCTGCGCAAACAAACTTGTCGGTGCCAAGGAAGGCATCAAGCTGACGCCGAGGAGGCCCCCGGCAGTTTGTGAAAGGAAGCCGCGACGGCTAAGTTCGTCCGAGCGATTGATGATGGATTTCATAGTAAAGTGAGAGTTAGGGGAACAGGTTTAACTATTTGATTGCGGAATGATTTACTGGATGAAAAGGAGCTCTTTCGTATTCAGGAGAGACCAAATGATCGTCTTGCAGGCGTCTTTTGAATCATCGGCAGCAGAGAACTGCTTGCTCATAATCTCGCGCTCTCGCTCGCTTGGCTCTCGCGTCAGCAAGCTCATAAAGATGTAATCCTGCTTCTCATCATCTCCGTATAGCTGATCAATACCCTTCATCAGAAGGCTCTTCGAACTCACGAGTTGATCGAAAACCTCCCCGTTGAGCAGGTTGAGCACTTGGGCCACAGAAGCCTCAATCTCCGCCGCTGAAATCGTCTCACGATCAGACTGCCCAAACTGTCTCAGGAAGTGACCAGAAGGCGCGGGGGAACGTACCTCAGATGCTCTGACGTAATCGCCATCGTATCCTTTCCAACGTGGATCCTTGGAAGTCTTCGCACTCCCTTTCACCTCACCCATCTTCATCATGCTCATCGACGCACCCTTCATGGTGTTACTCACATAGGTAGCCTCAAAGGCTTGTCGAATTCCATCCACTTTCTCATCACGCACTTTGGAAGCCGCGCGCATCTCCTTGTTGACCTCCTTTGCAAGACTATCATTACCCTCTTCTCGAGCTTTGGCAACTCGCTTGCGCAAGCCACTTGATGCTTGATCATGGTCATATTCGACTTTGGCGATTTCCTTGGCCACATTCAGAATCTGCTGTGGCTGCTTCTTCATAGACTCCAATCCCTCAGCCTGCTCTTTCATCTTTTCATACCGCTTGCGATACTTAGAACCACCCTGGCGTTCGTCCACCGCCGGAATCGTCACAGCCAATAGCGAGTCCCAGATCTGTTCGGCAGACATGCGACGAAGTGCAGGCCCAGGGAAATGGTAATCGTCTAGATTAATATCATCCGTCGTCGACTGGCGCTGATAGGTCCGCGTGTTGTAGAGAATCCCAAGAAAGCGACGCATGTCGTAGTCGATATTGACCATCTCTCTCTCCAAATAGGCAAACAAGTCTGGATTACTCGCCACAGTGTCGTCTTTAAAATCATCCACTGGCTCAACCAACCCAACCCCCATGACTTCCTTCCATAGGCGATTGACGATGATCTTTGTAAAACGAGGATTATCTATCCCTGTGAGCCAGTCTGCATACGAAGTCAGCTTCTTGCTATTCCTCCCCGTGACTCGCTTACCAAAGATGGTGCTGGCTTTGACTGTCTCTCTAGGATCAGCATCATCATACTGATAGTCATCCGGAAGCTTTAGCATCTTCTCCTCATCGTGAACAACACGATAGCTTAGCGGCTCTAACAGATCACGGAGCGCACTGCGAATGTGACGATTCATCTCTCTGTTGCGATCACGTTTTGCACCACGCTTCTCCAGCTTGGCCATCCTGCCATCCACATTGACCACCTTCTCGGGATTCACTCGTGTCTGCATGCCGTAGGTGTAAGCAGCCATCTCATAGTAATCTTTCTGCTTCCACTTATCGAAAGGATGATTGTGGCACTGAGCACATACTAACTGAGTACCTAGAAAGATTTGCGTGGTATTGGACATATTGTCCAGAGGCATCCCAGCGTCACGCATGTAATAACCCACTGCACCATTGTCCCAAACGTAGCCTTCGGCAGTGACCAAATCTCTAACCATTTGGCGATAAGACTTGTTTTGCCGAAGGGTATCCTTAACCCAGTCCGAGTAGGCTGCTCCCGCATCGCCCTCAATGCTTGATTTCACCCGCAGAATATCGGCCCAGTAGTTGAACCAATGACTAACATAACCTTCAGACTTCAACAAGTAATTGATGAGTTGGCCCCGCTTGCTCGGGGAATCCGCACTGAGAAACTTCTGGGACTCCTGAAACGTTGGGACCCGTCCAATAATATCCAAATAGGATCGACGCACGAAAGCATGGTCGGAGGTCGGGGCGTTGGGTTTGATTCCGTGCTTGCGATAATTCTTAGTGACGAACTCATCAATCCTCTGACTGATCGCACGATCATCAGCAAAAGAAGCGCCAGAGAGGAGGGTAAACGTGGAAGCCGTTAGACAGAGAAGACGACGGACGAGGGCAGGAGTTCCGATGACCATAAATGTGAGTTTGGGAGAACGCCTTCCGTGGAGACACGAAAAGTGCTTGGGTTCGTAAAAGTTACCCTACGAAACGGATTCCGCAACCATCCATGGGCCCAAGGGATGGCCAAACTCAACTTAACCCATTGACCAGAAACGAGTTATAAAAATTGCACCAACCACAAGGTAAATTCCCGACAAATCCGGGGCTATCCATAGATGAGAAGAAACTGTAAACCCTAAGAGGCCACTTTGAGGCGGAGCCAGAAGGTCGTCGTGCCATCGACACTGCGCACCCCAAGATCCATATCAAGCTGGCCGGCCAGCACGTAAGCAGTGCTCAGTCCTATTCCCAGATGGGTGCTGTCTTTCGTGGTGTAGAATGGCTGAAAGATTTCAAGAAGCTTCTCCTCAGGGATCTCAGATCCTGTGTTTCTCACGAAAACATCGACACAATCCGATTTGCTCCCTGGCACCTGGCCAGGCGCGAGGACGTCTACCGCGATATCCCCTCGAGTGCCGACCGCCTCGACCGCGTTGGTCACAAGTCGGTCTAATATCATTCGAAGTTTGCCCTGATCCGTCAAAATCACCGGCAAATCCTGACCAACATTCGACTCGAACGGGATGCTAGACTTCTCGACTTGGCTGCGCAGACGGTTGATCAGCAAGGGAACAAATTCCGCCAGTTCCAGCTCCGCCAGATCTACTCGAGAACACCCACCAGCAGGAAGAATCTGCTCACCAAGATCGGAGGCACTGCCTGCCGCATCCTTCATGTGTTTGAGGTTTTCTTGAGACATCTCATCGAGCCCGTCTTGCATGAGGACGAGGCTCGAAAAACCTTGAATGACCGCCAATAGATTGTTCAGTTTGTGCGTCAGCCCACGCAGTAGAGCGTTGTGATGTTGCGCTGTTGGGCTGCTTTGATCCACCAGCTTTTCAGGGAAAGTGAATCCAGCATCCTTGCGAATTTCTGTAAGTTCTACGGCCGACACGGTGGCGTAGATAAGGAAACAGGGAGAGCAATGTCCAGAAAAGAAGTTAAGTTTCTCTTATTTGCAAGATTGGCTAATTACGCAAACACGTTTAAAATATGAAAAATCTGAAAAACGGAAATTCGCATGGCTGGCTGGAAGGACTGGAGCTTCTTTTGCCAGGGAATCTAGTCAGAACAGATCCGGCAACTATAGAGGCACATTCTCAGGATCGCTGGCATGCAGCAGAGGCTCCATCTTGCGTCGTGCTGGCAAAATCCACAAGCGATGTCCAGAAGACGTTGCAGTTTGCCCACTTACACGAAATCCCGGTGACTGCTCGAGGGGCCGGGGTGGGCTACGTCGGAGGCTGTGTCCCAATTCAGCGTGGCATCGCCCTATCACTTGCCGAGATGAACTCTATTAAAGAGATCCACGTCGAAGATGGGGTCGCCATCGTTGAGCCCGGCGTGATCACCAATGACTTGCAACAAGCCGTTCTGGAAAAGGGGCTCTTCTACCCTCCCGATCCTGCTAGCCTGAAAGAGTGCTCGCTCGGGGGAAACGTGGCAACCAACGCAGGAGGGCCAAGGTGTGTTAAATACGGGGTCACACGTCAATACATCCTTGGGCTGGAAGTCGTTCTTGCCGATGGACAGGTCCTCCAGTGTGGAAGCCGCTGCCACAAGAACAAGACGGGCTTCGATCTCGTGGGTATGTTTGTCGGTTCTGAGGGAATGCTCGGAATCGTTACTGAGGTTACTCTCCGGCTGCTGCCCAATCCTCCAGCTCGTGCCATGATCTCATGCTCGTTCCGTGAATTTCATGAGGCAGCGAACGCTGTGCAGCGTGTTCTGGGCGCTGGTCATTTGCCTTCGGCACTGGAGATCAGCGATAAATTCACACTCCAAGCCGCTCGCGAACACGTGGGCCGGGAGTTGATTCCAGATGGCGATGCACATCTCTTACTAGAGATCGATGGTCAAGAGTCGAGCGTGCAGTCCGAGTGTGCTCAGCTGGAGAAACTACTGGATGAACTCAATGTCGTCACATTGGCGAGCGCCGTCACCGAGGAGGAGTGCGAGCGCATTTGGGAAATTCGCCGAGCCTTCTCTTACAGTCTGCGAGCCACCGGCCTCACGAAACTGAACGAAGACATCGTCGTCCCACGGGGACGTCTGGTTGATCTCGCTAAGTTCTCGGAACAGCTCCAGGAAGAAACAGGCTATAGCATTGCATCCTTTGGACACGCGGGTGATGGCAATATCCATGTGAACATCATGGTGCCCCCCATGGAGAATGAATCAAATCTCAAGCAAGTTGATGAAGCCCTGGATCGACTCTTCACCCAGATCCTTGCATGGGGAGGCGTCGTCTCAGGAGAGCACGGCATTGGCCTTGCCAAGAAGCGCTGGTTTAGCCAAGCCGTCTCACCGGTGGCCATGCAAGTCCATCAAACCATGAAACAAGCGCTCGATCCAAAGGGCATCCTCAACCCAGGGAAGTTTCTTGGTTAATATTTCAGAACAATCGGACATTTGCCTCCCGACTGAAAATGGACACGTCTCGCGAAGACCCTGACGCCGACCTGGTAGCTCTCCTCACGAGCCACCGATCAGCCTTTCGCCTTTACGTCCACTCCCTCATGCCAGGAGACTCAGCAGCAGCAGATGTCACGCAACAGGCCAACGCGACGATTTGGAAAAAGCGCGAGGACTTCACACCCACTACAAATTTCAAAGCCTGGATTTTCGCGATCGCACGCTACGAAGTGCTCAACCATCGCAAACGACTCTCGCAAGATCAGAAGCGGCTTGTTTTTAGCGAAACGCTAGAAGACCTCATCGCTGAAGAACTTCCCCAGCACGACCGTGATCTTGAAGCGGCCCATTCCGCACTCGAAAGGTGTCTATCCAAACTCCGACCACAAGATCGTGAACTAATCCATCATCGCTACCAGCAACGCCCCCCCCTTAAGGACTACGCAACGCAGGTTCAGCGCAGCGCTTCTGGATTAAGAGTCACCCTCTATCGAATACGAAATGCGCTTACCAAATGTATTGCCAACGAGCTCGCAAAGGAGGGCCGCGCATAAATCTCATGGACCCCGGTCAACTCGTCGACGACCTGCTGGACGGCACGATTTCGAAAGACGACTTCGGCCGTTTAGAAGCCTTGCTAGAATCCGACGCAGGCGCAAGAGCCACCTATTATGACCGGCTACACTTACATTCAGCCCTAGAGATTTCCGCAGAGGAGTCCCCAATCATTGCCTTTCCCTCTCAAAAACGCTCGAGATGGCTGTGGGTGGCTCGCATGGCTGCGGCCATTGCTGTATTAGGCTCAGTGGCGTGGATCGGCTGGTTCTCTGGCCGCTCAAACGAAGTCGTCCTAGCCGAGCCAGCAGCGAGTGGCTTTGCCGTCATCGCGGATCAAGCCAATGCCACTTATATCATCGATGGTGAAATAGAACAGCATACTAACAATGAAGCCATGTGCCCCATGAAGGAGGGCGAATCCATGCGATGGAATGCCAATGGGCACATGGAAGCGCTTCCTTTTGCCTCTCAAAGTGTCGCCGACATCGAGGCTGCTCTTTCTCAGCAGCGGGACGAACGTCGCACCCTGTGGCAGATGCACGCGGAGACTTGGAAAGAAGACCCACGCGTAGTCGCTTATTTCCCGATGGTCCAGCCTTCCACCGGCGAACGGCAACTGGTGGACATGAGCAGCCCTTCACATCATGGCACAATCGTTAGGGCAGCACAAGTAGCCGACCGCTGGGGGCATTCACAAGCGGCCCCCGATTTCGCTCCCATGGGCAGCCGCGTTCGCGTTGTCATTCCTGAAGAACTTCACGCCCTGACGTTCTACTGCTGGGTAAAGATCGATAGCCTTGACCGCTGGTATAATTCCCTCTTCCTCACAGATGGCCATGAACTCAATGAGCCCCACTGGCAAATCATGAACGACGGAAGAATCTTCTTCTCTGTCAAAGCGCACAACGATTCCGGAGGTAATGACAAGCAGATATGTTATTCACCTTCCTTTTGGGATCCTAGCCTGAGCGGTCAGTGGATTCAACTTGCCACTAGCTTCGATAGTAATACTGGCCAAGTCGTTCACTACGTCAATGGCCGCCCCATAAGCGAAGTCGTCGTGCGGGATGCCATGCGCGTTGACAAGATTCGCATCGGAGCGGCCTCCATCGGAAACTGGAGCGAACCCGAAAGGAATGACCCGCACTTCGCCGTACGCAATCTTAATGGTTCCATCGACGAATTCATTCTCTTTAACGCCGCATTGAGCGCCGCAGAAATAGATCAACTTTATCAAGCTGGAAAACCCTGACATGAAATTTAGATTCTTTTTTCTAGCACTCACGCCCTTCACCCTAGCTTCCGCAGCAGATGAGGATGGCGAGCGCCTGTTCACTCTCAACGTGAAGCCAATCTTTGCCTCCAAGTGCCTTAGCTGTCATGGCGAGGATCCCAACAAACTCAAAGGAGACCTGAACATGCTGACTCGCGAAGGTCTACTCAAAGGCGGAGAAAGCTCAAGCACCGTGTTGGTTCCCGGCAAACCTGAGGACAGTCTCCTCATCACCGCAGTAAAGTGGGCAGATCAAGACTACGAAATGCCACCCAAGGAGAATGATCGGCTTGACGAAAAACAAATTGCCTCACTTGAACACTGGATCCGACTTGGAGCACCTTGGCCCGCCCAAGAAACCCAAGATCGCTACGTCTCCGAAGAGCGTACGAAGGAACGCACAGAAGCCGGCATCCTTGTTTCCACGAGTGGCGGACTGGCCGACGACTGGACGTATCGGCGATACAAGGACGAAGATCTTTGGGCTTTCCGTCCTGTATCCAAGCCTTCCCTTCCCAAACAAGCCGCACATCCTATCGACGCGTTCATTGAAGCTAAAATCGAGAAAGCAGGCTTCGAGCCCGCGCCCAAGGCAAGTCCTCGCGAACTCATCCGTCGTGCGACCTTCGATCTCACAGGTCTTCCCCCCAAGCCAGACGAGACGGCTGCTTTCCTTGCAAGTTGGGAGGACGACGAAACTAAAGCATGGGATGCCCTCATCACACGTTTGTTAGACAGCCCGCGCTACGGCGAACGCTGGGGCCAACACTGGCTTGATGTGGCACGCTATGCCGACACCGCAGGTTTCTCGAATGACTTCGAACGCTCCAATGCCTGGCGTTACCGCGACTATGTAATTCGTTCGATGAATAACGACAAACCGTTTGATCAGTTTATCATGGAACAGATCGCCGGTGACGAACTAGCCCCCAACAATCCCGAAATGATCATCGCAACAGGGTTCCTCCGCATGGGAAATTGGGGCACAGCCATGATTGAGCAACACGTCGCCCGTCAACTCTATCTAGATGACGTCGTGGACAACGTCGGCAAAGCCTTCCTCTCAATACCCATGAGTTGCTGCAAATGTCATGATCACAAATTCGATCCCATTCCTACCCGCGACTACTACAGTGTCTACGCCTCCTTCGCCACGACCCAACCAGCCGAACTACCCGCCCCATACCTAGCTATTGAGAACACAAAAGATTTTGAAAGCGAGAAAGCACTCGTCGACCAACTATGGCAACTCGCTGAAGACGACCGCAAACGTATCGTCAAGAAACAAGAAGACGCCGCTCGTGCCTGGTACAAAGCCAACAAAAAGAAATATCTCACCAAGGCAGAGCGCAGGAATCTGCCTGACGGCACCAAGCCGCCACGTCATGTAGGGCTCGATCACGTCGACGAAGGCACTCTCAAGATACGTGAACAAGACACGCGCATTTGGACTCGGCGCAAAGAACGCTTCAAGCCACTCGCTCAAGCCGTCTACTCTGGTCCCGACTACAAATACAACGGCGGCAAACTTCGCAAAGCCAAGAAAGCACACTCTAACTACGAACCCAAGAGTTACATTTTTTTAGGCGGTGCTGCCGAAGCCAAAGGAGAGGAAGTCACCCCTGGTGTCCTGAGTGCCATACCACTCGAAGCCGATGTGCCCTCTACAACGGAAGGGCGTCGACTCGCAGTGGCCAAATGGATCGCTGATGCCAAGAACCCCCTATCCACCCGCTCCATCGTGAATCGTGTCTGGCACAATCACTTTGGAAAAGGTATCTCGGCTACTCCTAACAATTTTGGAGCCAATGGCGCGAAGCCAACTCACCCCGAGTTGTTAGATTGGCTAACAGACGACTTCGTCGCGAATGGCTGGAAGTTCAAACAGCTCCACCGTCGTATCATGAGGTCGCAGACATACCAGCAAGCCACCTCTCATCCCAAGATGAAAGATTTGCGCACCGAAGACCCTAACAACAATCTAATCGCCTACGCTAGGCCACGCCGCCTCACTGCCGAAGAGATCCGTGATGGCCTCCTCGCCATCACCGGTGAGCTGAACCCTGAGATGGGCGGTCTCCCAATTCGACCGGAGATTAACATGGAGGTTGCCCTACAACCTCGAATGATCCAGTTCTCTATCGCTCCTGCTCATCAACCCTCCGCGAAGCCTGAGCAACGCAACAGAAGAAGCGTCTATACATACCGCGTGCGCGGACAGGCTGATCCCTTCTTAGAGATCTTTAATCAGCCAAACCCGAACCAATCATGTGCCGCCAGAGACGCCGCCGCGGTTTCCCCTCAGGCCTTCACGCTGCTGAATAGCGATGTCATGACAGATCGCTCAATCGCCCTCGCCCTGCGTTTGGAGAAAGAATCCAACTCGCTTGAAGCGCAGCTCAGGCAAGCCTTCCAGCTCTCCCTGGGACGCGCGCCAGAGCAGACCGAACTAGAGCGCCTATCATCCTACGTGACAGAAATGGTAGCCTACCACAACAAGATCACACCCGAGCCCATCCCATACCCCACTGAAGTAACCCGCTCGCTCGTCGAAGAGTTCTCCGGGCGCCCCTTCGAATACACAGAACACCTCCCAACTTTCCAGGACTACATCCCTGACAAGAAAGCCTGGGATGTCTCTGCTGAGACCCGTGCACTCGCAGACGTTTGCCTGGCGTTGTTTAATACAAACGAATTTATTTACGTCTACTAGCAGCCTCCACCCAGAAATCATCCAACTTAGAAATTCACTATGAACACACGACGCGATTTCCTCTACGGTCTTGGTGCCTCTCTCGGCTCTGTCGCTTTCAGTGATCTTCTCGCTCAGGAGGCGGCTTCCTCGCCCCTGGCGCCGCAAGCGCCTCAGCTCCCAACAAAAGCAAAGCGCTGTATCATGCTCTTCATGGAAGGCGGCCCAAGCCAAGTCGACACCTTCGACCCAAAGCCTGAGCTGAATAAACGCCACCTGAAGCACTCTTCACTCACCCAGGCAATTGAGAGTGGTGACCGCTTCTTCGTGGGCTCTCCTTTCGGCTCCCGCAAAGTTGGCCAAGCGGGCATCGACATGTGCGATCAATTTGTCCACATGGCCGACCCCGAAGTGGCTGATGAACTCTGCGTCTATCGTGGTTGCCAAGCTGAATCGCTCAATCATCCCGAAGCGCTGTTTCACATGAACACGGGGAGCCGCCTCGGTGGCGATCCCGGCCTCGGCTCCTGGGTCAACTATGGACTCGGCACACTCAATCAGAACCTTCCTGGCTATGTCGTGATGACGGAGCTGGCACTCCCACAAGGAGGCCCCGGCAACTGGACCAATGGCTTTCTCCCTGCCCACTACCAAGGCACGCGTTTACGCTCAGTCGGTTCGCCTATCCTAGATCTCAACAGCCAGCCGTTCAAATCACGAGAGCATCAGCGCCGCGCACTCGATGAGCTTGCCTTCCTCAATCAGCAGCATCACGACAACCATCCCGAGCACGCAGATCTCGCTGCCCGCATGGAAAGCTATGAACTCGCTTACCGCATGCAGACGGAAGTGCCTGGAGTCGTCGATATTGACTCTGAGTCCGAGCATGTGAAGTCGATGTACGGCCTAGACCAGGACGAAACCTCAGCCTTTGGTCGACAATGCCTCATGGCACGACGTTTGGTCGAGCAAGGCACACGCTTCGTGCAAATCTTCTCAGGTGGTTGGGACAGTCATGATTTCCTCAAGCGAGGGCACTCCGCTAGAATTCAAAGCGTAGACAAGCCAATTGCAGGCCTCATCAAAGATCTCAAAACCCGCGGCCTCCTAGATGACACTCTCGTCATCTGGACAGGCGAATTCGGTCGCACTCCAGACAATGGCCACCGCGGCGGGGAAATGGCCCTAGGTCGCGGCCATAACATTAGCGCGATGGCCATGTGGTTCGCCGGAGGCGGGGTCAAAAAAGGTAGCGTGGTCGGTGCTACCGATGAACTAGGCAACACTGCCGTTGATGTCGTCCATCCCATCCGCGACGTCCATGTCACACTCTTGCATCTACTAGGTCTCGATGACAACAAACTCACCTACTTCCACGGAGGCCGCTACAAACAGCTCTCCCAGTTCGGGGGCAAAGTGATCAATGAATTGATCGGATAGATTAGCAGATTCTAAGACCAAAGGTTTCGGGTGGAGTCGCCTTCTAAATATCTTTATATAGTCATATGGTCATGTTAATATCACCCAACCATCCTCCCTTGATGCCACGGCACCAGGTTGGGACGCGGTAGCTTCTCTCAACCTGGTAAGCTACCGCATAAGGTGGGCAACGCTGCATTGGAGTTCCCCAAGAAAGTGGACATGGACCGGACAGATCGCTCTGTTAGTTTAGGTGTGTTTTCTGAGTTTTGAAGTGTTGATTGAGGAAAGTTTCAGGCGAGACGTTTCCGAGTGAGCTATGGCGCCGTTTGTCGTTATAGAAGACTTCTAGGTAGTCGAAGATGGTTCTCCGAGCTTTGGCTTTGGTATCGAAGCAA